>OGSQ01000348.1_pt1 | contig 21147 bp, 15 predicted proteins | sample 1573921 | NCBI WGS metagenome assembly OGSQ01 (sample SAMN03295832, study PRJEB24534) | human gut metagenome | isolation source: fecal sample 7 from infant 4 | host: Homo sapiens | place: USA: Pittsburgh, PA | collected 2014-07 | reverse complement strand
CCTTAGAAGTTTTATTCTTACTTATTCATTATTAATTCATCTTACATTACCATATTTACAGCAAAGAACATTGATACTAGTGCTATAAGAAAGCAAATTGATGAATATATATATCTTTCTTTTCCTACTCTATATAAGGAAAATCTTATTGCCCATAAAGCCATAGTAATGCTTACTCCTATTTGCAATGGCTGATAGGAATTAAAACTTGGCATACTATTTATGAAATGATATGTTGTTAAAAAAGTCAGGACTATTACTGCACTAGTTACTATTGAAGATAAAGTGCATATTAAGGTAAGTCCATCCTTTACCCCAAATTTTTTCATTTTCATTACTCCTTTATTAGGCCTTCAAATTCCTCTTCATTTAATACCTTAACTCCAAGTTCAACAGCCTTAGTTAATTTTGATCCTGCTTCTGCTCCTGCAATAACATAATCTGTTTTCTTACTTACACTTCCAGATACTTTGGCTCCTAGTCCTTCTAGCTTTTCTTTTATTTCTCCTCTAGAATACTTCTCTAAAGTACCTGTAACTACTACAGTTTTTCCTTCAAATACACTAGCTATTACTTCTTTTTCTTCATATCTTGGATTTACCCCAAGGCTTAATAATTCTTCAATAGTAGTAATAGATTTTTCCTCACTAAAGAATCCAAGCACACATTGTGCAACTATATCACCAACATCTTGAACAGAAACTAACTCTTCAAACTTAGCATTCTTTAATCCTTCTAAAGATTTAAATTTATTAACTAAATCTTTTGCAGTCTTTACACCAACATTAGGTATTCCTAAAGCATATATAAACCTATATAATTCACATTCTTTACTTCTTTCAACTGCATCTAAAAGATTTTGTGCTTTCTTAGGTCCAAACTTATCTAAAGTTAATAATTCTTCCTTATTTAACTTATATAAGTTTGCAATAGACTTCATATCTAACTTTTCAAATAATTGCTCTGCTGTTTTTTCAGAAAAGCCTTCAATATTCATAGCATCCCTTGAAGCAAAATGAACTATAGTCTTAACCATTTGTGGCTTACATGATAAAGTATTTTCACAGAAATAATGAACACCATTTTGTATTAAATGAGCCCCACATGCTGGGCATAATTCTGGTACTAATATTTCTTCAGTACCTTCTAAAGACTCATTTACTACTCCCATAATTTCAGGGATAACATCATTAGATCTTCTAACAAATACTTCTGCTCCTAATCTAACACCTTTTCTTCTTATATCATCAATGTTATTTAAAGTAGCTCTTTTTACTGTTACTCCTGCAAGCTCTACAGGTTCTAAAATTGCAGTAGGTCCAACTCTACCACTTCTACCAACATTCCATTCAACATCTAGTAATTTAGTAGTAGCTTCTTGAGCTTCAAACTTATAAGCAATTGCCCATTTTGGGAATTTCACTGTATAGCCCATAAGTTCTCTAGTCCTTATATCATCTATTGCAATTACTACTCCATCAATATCATAGTTTAAATCAAATCTTATATCATTTATATAAGCAATTTCCTTTTCTATTTCTTCTAAAGTAGTACAATACTTAACATAATCATCCATTGGCAAGCCCTTAGACTTTATAAAATCTAACATTTCTTCATAAGTCTTAAAAGGACTTCCTTCCTTATATCCTACATCATAGAAAAAGGCTGATAAGTTTCTTTTTGCCGTTTCTTTTAAATTTAAATTTCTTAAAGCCCCAGCTGCACCATTTCTTAAATTTTTAAGTGGCACTTCTGAATTTTTATTATAATTTTCAAAGGCTACTGTAGTCATTATGGCTTCGCCGTGAACTTCAAAAATATCTTCATTATTTATCTTAAGAGGAATTGATTTTATAGTTTTAACTTGAGCTGAAACTTCTTCACCAACTTCTCCATTTCCTCTAGTAGCCGCTGCAACTAATACTCCATTTGTATCATAAGTTAAATTAATAGTTAATCCATCAAATTTCTTAGTTAAAACATATCTTGGACTTGGAAGATTTTCTCCCCTTAAATTCATTTCATTAATAAACTTTAAATTTCTATTATGCCAATCTCTTAACTCCTGAAAAGTTTGAGCCTTATCTAAACTCCAAAGTCTAGCCTTATGAGTATATTTTGTAAAGCCTTCTAATACCCTATCTCCAACTCTTAATGTAGGTGAGTATGGAAGTACATAATTTATTTCCTCTTCAAGAGCCTTAAGCTCATAATATTTCTCATCATATTCTTTATCTGAAACTGAAGGGTTATCTAAAGAATAATATTCATAAGCATATCTATTAAGTTCTTCTACTAATTCTTCAATTCTTTTCTTTTTATCCACTTATAAACACCTCACTCTAATTAATAATGTCAATTGATAATTATTGAAATAATTCATCCAATATTAATTATAAAATTTGAAATTAAAAATTAAGAATGAAAAATGAAAAATTATTGAAATAATTCAGGCAAGCTGAATTATAAAATCCCCTGGCAGTCTTTAAGACAGCACAATTAATGATTAAAAACTCTTTAATCTCAAAAACTCCCAAAGGAGTTTTATCCTCAATTTTTCATTCTTCATTTTTCATTCTTCATTGTGCTCCAGCACTTCTATGCTAGTTCTAAATTCGCCACTGATAATAGTAGTATTTTTATTCCTTGATTATCAAAGGCTATAGTAACCTTCTTATCACTTCCTGAATTTGCAATAGCTACTACTGTACCTACTCCAAACTTACTGTGTTTTACTTTTCTTCCTATAGTAACTTCATCGCTAGATACTGAACTTTGAGTGCTTTGAATCTTAGGTTTTGACATAGCATTAGAGCTATTTCTTAAACTATGAGGATTATTATAATTATTTCTTGCTTGGAACATACTACTTCTATTTTCAGTTCTTGATGCTAAAGATTCTCCTGATACATATTCCTTAAGATCAGACTTAATTTCATTTATAAAATCTGATTGAGCATATGCAACAGTTCTTCCAAATTGTCTTCTAACTTCAGCTGAAGTCATAAATAATTGTTCCTTAGCTCTAGTTATTCCAACATAGCAAAGCCTTCTTGATTCTTCCATTTCAGCCGGATTATCAAAGGATGCCATTCCCGGGAATATACCATTTTCCATTCCTACCATAAATACCACTGGGAACTCTAACCCTTTAGCACTATGAACAGTCATTAAAACTATACTATCAGCATCTTCCTCAAGCTTATCTGTATCTTGAACTAAGGATACTTTTTCTAAGTAAGCTGATAAAGTAGTATCTTCACTACTTCTTTCAAAGTCAACAGCATCTGAAACTAATTCTTTTAAGTTCTCAATTCTACTCTTATCTTCTATTTCTTTTGACTTTTCAAGCTCTGCAATATATCCAGTTTCCTTTAATATCATTTCTATTAAATTAGAAACAGGTAGTACTTCACTCATTTCAACGAACTTTTCCATCATTTCCATAAAGTTTTCTATTCCACCACAGTTTCTAGGTGTTAATGTTGGAATATTTCTAACTGTACTTAACGCATCCCATAAAGGTAATTCATAGCTTTCTGCAAAATCAGATACCTTGCCTACAGTTGCATCACCTATTCCCCTTTTAGGAACATTTATTATTCTCTTTAAGCTTATGCTATCATTAGGATTGGCTAATACCTTTAAGTATGAAAGCATATCTTTTATTTCTTTTCTATCATAGAATCTTGTTCCACCTAAAATCTTATATGGAATATCATTTCTTCTTAAACTTTCTTCAAATATACGTGATTGAGCATTAGTTCTATAAAGAATTGCAAAGTCTTTATACTCTTTCTTTTCTGCATCCTTTATCTTTCTTATTTGTTTTGCAACAAAGTTTCCTTCATCTGCATCTGAATATGCTCTATAAACCTTAATCTTACTTCCAGCTTCTTGTTCTGTTCTTAAAGCCTTGCTTTTTCTATTAGCATTATTAACTATTACAACGTTAGCTGCATCTAATATATTTCCTTTAGAACGATAGTTTTGCTCAAGCTTTATAACCTTAGCATTAGGATAGTCCTTTTCAAAATCTAAGATATTTCTAATATCTGCACCTCTCCATTGATAAATACAGTTATGGACAACTACATTATTAGCTATATAGTTTCTTGCATGGTCAATATTTAAGTCATAAACATATCCACTATATTCTTCTCTTTCTTTTTCAACTATTTTCCCTTCAACTATCTTGCCATCCTTAAAAATAGCAATAGTCATTCCTACTTTTAAGCTACCTACTGGCATAAATCTAAACTCATTTTCCTTAGTTAATTTAGCTTTTCTTATAATATCTAAATTCTTTTCTAATGATAATTTTATTGAAAAATCTTCTGCCTTATCATATTGATTTTCCTTTTGGGCTATAATTTCTTCATTTAAAGAATTAACTACTATATTGTGAGAATAAACCCCTTCACTTGTTTCATCTTCTCCTCCGAAGAAAGTTACATTAATATTTCTTCTTTCTTCACTGTCTTTCTTATTTTCTAATGTAATATAATGAGGATACTTTGAATATAGGTATCTTTCCTCCATTAATTTTTCAGCTGATTCAAAAGTATTAATGCTATTATATAAGTTATTTACTCTATCTTCGCTTACTCCACCATTAACTATACTTGCATTAAATGAAAACTTAGGAACTCCATACTTAATTGAATAAAGCTCTTCATAATAAATTCCATCACTTAATGAATCACAAGTTTTAAGGACCCATAATTTATCTGCTTTTTCCTTAAGCATTTCTTCTCTTAAAATATTAGTGTAGTCTTCTTCAAAGCTACTATCAATCGTAACTTTTCCTACCCTATATCCAACTCCTTCTTTATGCATTAAGTAAACAACAAAATTATTCTTATCACATGTTAATCTAGAAAATGCTATATGATTAGGAGTAGCTTTTATAATATCTCCATCTTCTGTTACAATCTTTATAACAGTTCCAGAATACTCTCTTTTTGAAATATTGTTTATTCTTAAAAGCTTAGTTTCACCCTTTCCAGATGCAACCTTAACTTCATCATTTTCTTTTAAATCTTCTATCTTTACTGTGCCTTTTTCAGTCTCGATTAATGTTCCTTCAACTAAACATTGATCATCATCACCAACAACACAAATATTCTTATGTTTATCAGCAAGTAATCTTATAAACTCATATTGAACCTTATTAGTATCTTGGTACTCGTCCACCATGATATATTGAAACTTTCTTTGATAAAACTCTAAGGTTTCCTTATCCTTCTTAAATAATTCTACTGTTTTAGAAATTAAGTCATCAAAGTCTAATGCATTATTTTCCTTAAGTCTTTTTTGATATAGCTCATAAGCCTCAGCAATCTTCTTCTCTCTAAAATTACTTTCATTTTCTCTCATAAAAGCTGCAGGGCTTTGCATATTATCCTTAGCCTTACCTATTTTACTTATTATTTCTTGCTCGCTAATATCTTTATCATTTATATTTAATGCCTTTATGCATTCTTTTACTAATGTCTTTTGATCTGAAGAATCATAAATAGTAAAACTCTTCTTATATCCAAGCTTCTCTATTTCTCTTCTAAGGATTCTAACACAAGTAGAGTGGAAGGTTGAAATCCACATATCTTCTGCTCTATCACCAATTAAAACTTTAACTCTATCCTTCATTTCCTTAGCAGCTTTATTAGTAAATGTAATAGCTAATATCTTATAAGGAAGTATTCCTAAATCTTCTATCATATGAGCCATTCTATATGTCAGTACTCTTGTCTTACCTGAACCAGCCCCTGCTAATATTAAAACTTGCCCATCAACAGTAGTAGCTCCGTCATATTGTTCTTTATTAAGTAACTTTTTCAAATCCATTTGACTTGCGGACTCCTTTCATACTATATAAGTTGTAATAAATATCCTCTATCTATTTAAATTATATTCTATCTATACTTTCAATTAATATAATTTACTTTCAAAACTTTTTCACTTTAAATAACATAATGCCTCAAAATGCAGATTATTTATTGAAACTTTGATTAATCTTTCCTAAATAACTTTACTATCTTAGCATTATGTATAATAACATATTATATCACATATGTCCTTTATATTCTTGCCTAAAAACCCCTATTACATAATAAGAATAAACAAATTTTAAATGAATTTATTTATTCATTAATTGCTTTTACAGATTTTTTCCCGTCATTTATCCACTATTTATTCTTCCATGCAATATTTGTCATAAATTAAATTAATTCTAATAAAACTCTATATTTTTTCCTGTAATATTACAATACCTATAATTTATATTATAGTAATTTTTTCAATAAAATATATATTTTGGCTATTAAAGCTATAAAAAAACCTTCAAAAAGTTTTCTTCTTACAAACTATAAAAATTTTTCCACAAAGTAAACTTTTACATTTGAACGACAAAAAAACGCAACCCTTGGGGCTAGGTTGCGCTTTAGCAATAAGCAATAAATAAAAAGGGGGCTATTTATTCCTTTTATTTATCCTTGCATAGATATTATAGTGCATATAGATGTAAAATGCAAGGAATTTTGAAAAGATAATTGTAAAATCTTATTGTTATGAATGATTTTATTTCATTTTTACATATTATTCGCTAAAACCCTTTTAAAACTGCAAGTTCCTCATCAGTAAGTTCTCTATATTCGCCTTCTTCTAAGTCTTCATCTAACTTTAATGTACCAAATTCTATTCTTTTTAAATAAACTACTTCCTTACCAACAGCTTCAAACATTCTTTTTACTTGATGGAATTTACCTTCTTGAATAGTAACCTCTACTTCTGACCCCTCATCTGTAGCATTTAATATTTCAAGCTTAGCTTCCTTACAAAGATATCCATCATCTAAGGTAATTCCCTTTTTAAATTTGTTCACATCATCCTCAGTAACTTTCTTGTCTATCTTAGCATAATAAACCTTATCAACCTTCCACTTAGGTGAAATTAACCTATGATTTAACTCACCATCATTGGTAAGGAAAAGTAATCCTACTGTATCCTTATCAAGCCTTCCAACTGGGAAAGGATTAAAAACTTGATGCTCCACTTCTAATAAATCAACTACTGTTTCATCTCTATTATCAACTGTTGCTGAAACCACACCATCAGGTTTATTCATCATTAAATAAATAAATTTTCTATAAAAAATTTCCTCACCATTTACGATGATTCTGTCACTTTCAGGATCTACTTGCATTCCATTATCTTTAACTAATTCACCATTAACTTCTATAAGACCTTTTCTTATAGCTTGCTTGATCTCTTTTCTACTTCCATACCCTAAATTAGATAAAACCTTGTCTAGTCTTTCCATAAAGGCACCTTCTTTCTTCGTTTATTTTGAACTACTACGACTTATTTTATTACTTTATCTTAATTTTAGCAAATGGGGAATGAAAAAAACTCAGAACGCAGTCTGAGTTTTACCCTTAATTTTTTCATTATTCATTTTTAAGTTGCTTCATGATTTTAGTTACGTAGTTTTGTGTTTCTTGTGGCATTTTATATAAATCATCAATTGATTTTACGCCTCTTCTACTTACAGTTCCTGGCCCTGCATTATATGCCATTAAACCCAGTTCTACATTTCCATCATATAAATCTAAATAAGATTTAATATGTTGAACTCCAGCATTTATATTTTGATCGATATCAAAGGGATTTGTAAGTCCATAGGCTTCTGAGTTAAAATCCATTAACTGCATAAGTCCCTTTGCTCCTGCTGATGATACTACATTAGGATCAAAGTTTGATTCATGCTTTATTATTGCAAGTATTAGATTTTTATCTACTCCATATTTAGCGCTATATTTATCTACAGTTGAAAGAATCTCATCCATACTTGCTGATGAAGTACCTTTAAGAGAATCATATAAACTAGATATATCACTTTCATTATCTATAACTAGATTTTCATTACCTATAGATAGGCTTTCACTATCTATTGTTTCACTTTCTGCTTTTGCAATTCTTATTCTTAGTGGAATATCTTCAAGTTTTTGGCCTGCTGATGCTGTAACATAGCTAATGGTAGAATCATCAGTATTCTCTTCTGATGAGGAATTATTAGATAATGATAGGCTTCCATTTTCCTCAATTTGTTTTATTAGTGCTTCATATACTAATTCAAACTCCATACCGTCACCCATGGCTTGCTTAAGCATGTCCTTACTTATTGTTAAAGTTAACATGTCCTCTACCTTAGAAATATTCATCTTTACCCTCCATAAATATCATCACTTGTTTTATATTTTATACTGCAGTTAATATGGCACAAACAGTCCAAATTAAGAATTAAGAATTAAAAATTAAAAATCAAGAATTATTGATGTAACTCCTACAGAATTACTAAAATTAACTACTTTTATATGGAAAAAAACTATATTTTTTAATAGGGTTTTTCAACAATCTGTAAAACTCCTATAAGAGTTTTTTCCTTCATTCTACATTATTCATTCTTAATTTTACATTGTGCCTTGACACATTGATGCCTCTTCTTTTACCTTAAATTCTAAATATGCATAATCTTCATAGTTGACTTTTTTATAATAACTCTTGCTTAATACTAATATTTTATAATCTCCTGGAGCAAATGGGAAAAATGTATAGTAATTTTTTCTACTATAAGCTTGTACTCTAACCCAATTTCCTTTTTCCATAATATAAAATTCGTAACATACTTCCTTGCCACCTTCACTCCTAACTTCAAAAGTAGTTTCCTTACCTTCAATAATGTTATCTGAGTTTAATGTAATTTTAGTATTAGTTACTGGTGTAGCCTCATTTACATAAATAATAGCTTCTTTTTTAGTATCAAATTCATCTTTACACAAAACATTTTTAGCATAAATTTCAAAAGTATATTTTCCTGGGCATTTAGGCTTAACCTTTAATGTTTTGCTCTTTATATACCCTGTATCCTCAACTTCATGCCCATTTATTTTAGTAATATATCTTAACAATACATTCTTAGTGTTTTGAGCTATTGTTTCAATTTCTATGGTATCTCCTACTAAATAAAATTCATTTTGAGATAATAATACATAATCTATCTCAGCTTCTTGGTAGTCCTTAACCTTTACAAATAAATATTCATGAGCATCATAATCTCTAAGAGAATACTTATCTAAAACTCTAACTTCAACTTCATACTCTCCACTTTCTTCTGGAGTAAAGTTTACCCAGTTCATTGCTCCATATTTACTTCTTTCTTTTTCTTTTCCATCTTTATAAACGATAAAAGAATATTTTAGTTCAGTTCCACCTTCAGCCTTAACCTTTAAATTAATAGGTTCACCTTTTATGCAGCCTCTTGTTTTACTAGCTGTAATATCTAATATATTAACAGGCTTCTCACCTTTCTTATCGACATTAAAAATTATTTCTTTAATATCTTCATATTCTCCAGAGTAAGACATATCTTTTACTAAGACTTTAATCTTATATTCACCTTCTGATTTAGTTTCCCAATTAAATATTTTAGATCTAATATATCCTGTATCCTCAGCTACAGTTCCTTCAACTATATATCTATATAAAACTTCATTTCCACCTTGAACTTTAGTTTTAAAAGCTACAGTATTTCCACATAACTGTGGTGAACTAAGCTCCGAAGAGAAACTCCTTATTTTAATTTCTTCATAAGGCTTAACATAATAAATCATTGCAGCCCTATCATCATAAGGCTTGTTAGAGAAAATATCCCTTACATAACATAGAAGCTTGTACTTTCCTTTTTCTTTTTCATAAAAAGATATATTACTCTTAGTTGAATAATCTTGAATACAAGTAGTTTTCCCATTCTTATCAACTCTTAAGAATTTATATAAAATAGTTCTTGATCTTTCAAGATTTACTCCAACTTTAAAGACAAGTTCTTCACCAATTAATAATTTATCACTTAAACATTCAAAAGAAGTTACTTCTATCTTAGGCTTTTCATTAACCTTAAACTTAATAGTTGTAAAATCATCAACATTATTAGCTGAAGAAGGTCGTTTACATTCAATTAAAATTTCCCCATCCATAGCTTTATTAGTAGTATAGGTAAATTTATTTTCCGGAGTATAATCTCTTAATGGCTCCCAACCTTGACTTCCTCTAATCCAAAATCTATATAATATTATTTCTTCTTCTGACGTTAGTACGTCTAAATTTATTTTTTCTCCTAAAGTTAGAGAAGTTTTATCTATAATAACATCTTTAATTAACTTCATATTATTATTGTTAACTTCCTTGCCCTCCTCTTTATTAGATACTTCTACATCATCTGCAATCTTAAATTCACTTCTTATGGAAGTAACCTTTCCACTAGAATCTTGTATATTGACCATTATCATATAAGAGCCTATGCTTTCTGGCTTCCATTCACATTCTTTACTGATAGAAAAATCTTTTAATGTAACCCAGCTCCATCTTCTATCACAGGGATATCCTATAAAAAATTTATATTCATAACCACTCTCATAATTGCTTATAACTTTAACCTTAATTTCTTCCCCTAATAAAGCTGGACTTTCTTTATCAAAAATTAATTCAAATTCATTCATACCCTCACACCCTATTTCAAATATTCCCTAACAATATTATACAGTTAACATAAGAAAATATAAAACGAAATTTGTCATCTATATAAAAAAATAAGAATAAACCGTCTTCTATATTTCTACAGCTTATTCTCTTAAGTTACATTCTATTATCTTTTCTAAGGTAGCCTTAAGTCTAATATCATCTTCTTTTGTCCTTTTTCTAGGATTATTAGTTCTTCCACCCGCTTTTCTTATCTTTTGGGAAATATGTCTTTCTTCTAATAACCTATCAATATTTTTATCAGTATAATTATATCCTTTAGGATTAATAACATAAGCTTCCTTACCAAGACAAATAGCTGCAACACCATAGTCCTGACTAATAACAATATCATTTTTAATGCAAGTATTAACTACATACATATCTACACTTTGAAATCCAGAGTCTACTATCTTTACTTCACCATAATCTAAAGCTATATAATGATTTATATCACAATATACTATTAAATCTAGATTGTAATATTTTGCTATTTTTTCAATAATGGAGATACCTGGACAGGCATCTCCATCTACTATTATTCTCACTATTTTAATTTAGCTTCTAATTCAGCTTTTAATTCTTCATATCCAGGCTTTCCAAGTAAAGCAAACATGTTTTTCTTGTAAGCTTCAACTCCTGGTTGATCAAATGGGTTAACTCCTAAAAGATATCCACTTATAGCACATGCTTTTTCAAAGAAGTAAACCATTTGTCCAAAGTAGTAAGCACTTAGTTCTGGAATATTTAATACGATATTTGGAACTCCACCATCATTATGAGCTAATAATGTACCATTAAATGCTTGCTTATTAACAAAGTCTATAGTCTTTCCAGCTAAGAAGTTTAATCCATCTAAATCTCCTTCAGCTTTTTCAATAACTACTTCTCTCTTTGCCTTTTCTACATTTAATACAGTTTCAAATATAGTTCTTCTTCCTTCTTGAATGTATTGTCCCATTGAGTGTAAGTCAGTTGAAAAATCAACAGCAGCTGGGAATATACCCTTTTGATCCTTACCTTCTGATTCTCCAAATAATTGCTTCCACCATTCATTAAAGTAGTGTAAACCTGGTTCATAGTTAACTAATATTTCTATTTCTTTTCCCTTGTTATATAATACGTTTCTCATCGCAGCATATTTATAACAATCATTGTTCTTAAAGTCATCTGTTGCATAAGCTTCTCTTGCATCAGCAGCTCCTTGCATCATTTCATCTATATTAATTCCAGCTACAGCTATTGGTAATAATCCAACAGCAGTTAAAACTGAGAATCTTCCACCTACATCATCTGGTATAACGAAACTTTCATATCCCATTTCGTCTGCTAGTGATTTTAAAGCACCTTTGCTTTTATCAGTAGTTGCAAATATTCTTTCCTTTGCACCTTCTACTCCATATTTCTTTTCCATATAATCTTTAAATACTCTAAAAGCAATAGCAGGCTCTGTTGTAGTACCTGACTTAGATATTACGTTAACGCTTATATCTATTCCTTCAATAGCATCTAAAAGGTCTGCTAAATATGTTGAACTAATATTGTTTCCAACAAAAAATACCTTTGGTGTATTTCTCTTATCATTTCCAAGAACATTGTAGAAATTGCTATTTAGCATTTCAATTGCAGCTCTAGGTCCTAAATAAGAACCACCAATACCAATAACTATTAGCGCTTCTGAGTTTCCTTTAATCTTTTCTGCAGATTTCTTTATTCTGTCAAACTCTTCTTTATCGTAATTTACAGGTAGGTCTAACCAACCTAAAAAGTCATTTCCTGCACCAGTCTTGTTTGTAAGAGTTTCATGCGCACCCTTAACCATTGCTTCCATGTAATTTAATTCTTGTTCTATCTTTACATAAGGTTCTACCTTAGATAAATCTAGCTTTAATCCTTTATTCATTGTTCAACCTCCGTATCTTCTGGGAATTCCGATGATAATTTCTATTATATTATATCATAATTTACATAGTACATTTCATAATTTTAATATTTTTAATTGTATTATTATAATTTACATTAATATTATAATCATTTTTGCTGTTTTAAAATCATTTTTATTTCTATTCTTACATAAAAAACATTATACCTAATTAACTGTGTTTTAAAATACGTATCATTTTATTAATTAAAAAATTAAAGAATTCTTATAATCCTACTAATTAATTTCATTTTCATACCACCCTTTATATACTATAATAGTAATTATAGTAATAATTTAACTTTCTCTTCTATTATAAAACCCCTTTTAATATAAAACTTGAATAATAAGGAGATATAATTTATGAACTTAAAAATTCAAACTAATTGCGAAAACATTAATTGGGATGAAGTAAGGAATATAATTAAAACTGTTGGGATGACTTATGTTGATACAGAAATACATAGAAAATCCTTTGAAAATAGTGAAATTGTCATTTTTATTTTTGATAATGATAAGTTAATAGGTTTTGGTAGAGCTATTTCAGATGGCATTAGGCAAGCTTCTATTTATGATGTTGCTGTACTACCAGAATATCAAGGTAAAAGTATAGGTAAATTAATATTAGAAAATATAGTTAATAAATTACCTTCCTGTAATTTTATTTTATATGCTTCGCCAGGAAAAGAAGGTTTTTATGAGAGTCTTGGCTTTGGAAAACTTTCTACTGGCATGGGACTATTTGGTGATATGGAAAGAATGAAAAATAGAGGCTTTATTAAATAAAATTTTTAATCTTTTACTCCTATATTCAACCTTTCAGTTAGTAACATTTATATTAAATTTGACATAGTATAGAATATGGTACTGTGGATTGATTAAAAATTTACTTTTAATTATACTTCCTTTTCTACAGTGCTAAATATATTTAACTAAAGAGGAATGATTGTGCATGGGAAACAAAGATTCAAATAATAATTTCTATATTTATTTTGATGATGAAGAATATAATGAAAAATCTTATGGTAAAGATAAAGATTGCTATTGTGATTCAGATGATAAAGAAGAATCTTATTACGAATATGAAGATAAAGACTATGATGACTACTGTAATAAGAAAGAAGAAAAGAAACATCATCATTGTGAAAAGAAAGATGAAGATAAAAAAGAAAAATGTAAATGCAAGTGTTATTGTAAATGCTATGTAGAGAAAGAAAAACCTCATAAAGATTATTGTGAAAAAGATTATGAAGACTACTGTAAGTGTCATCATAAAGAAGAAAAATCTAGAAAAGATAAAGATTACTGCGACTATGGAAAAGAAGATAAAAAATATGATGACTATTGCAAGAAACACAAAGATAAAGACTGCGATTGTAAAGAAAAAGAAAAAGACTGTTATGAAATGTACTGTAAATGCTATAAAAAAGAAGAAAAACCTAGAAAAGATAAAGATTACTGCGACTATGGAAAAGAAGATAAAAAATATAATGACTGTTGCAAGAAACACGAAGATAAAGACTACGATTGTAAAGAAAAAGAAAAAAACTGTTATGAAATGTACTGTAAATGCTATAAAAAAGAAGAAAAGCCTCACAAAGATGATTGCTATAAAGATTACAAAAACAATGGTAATTGGCGTGAAGTAGATGATAAGCACTGTGGTTGCGAAAGAAAAGAAGAAAAGCATTGTAAAAAAGATAAGTATGAAGAGTATTATTGCTGTTGTAAAAAAGAATATGATAAAGACTATGATTACAATTACGAAGATCACTTCAAAAATTGTAAAAATAAATATGAATCTTCTAGAAAATACAGATAATCATATTATTTTTGATAGAATATCGATATTATTAGTTTAGAAATATATTAGCTATATCTTTGTGTTCTTAAAATCCAGAGATATAGCTTTTTTCATTTGTACTATTATCTATAATAAAAAAAGACAGGGGATGTAAATCTATAATACATCCACTATCTTAAATTTTTCATAAATAATAATTTATATAAAATCTAATATTATTTTATTACTTAAGAAACATATTAATGAGTCTTAGCAATGATTATTATCTCCTATAGGATTTTCAATTAAAGTAGCAACTATAAATGCATGCCTATGGCCATCCCTTTCTCTTGTAACAGCATAAACAAAGTGAACATGTCTACCCTTTCCTACCTGTATTGCAGGACCTGTAAATACATCTATAATATGAAAATGGTCATTAAAGAAATCTGTTCTAGTTACTATACGATGAATATGACTTCCCTTACAAGGAATAGCTTGTCCAGTAACTCCAGCAAAACGATGATTATGAACATCATTAGTATTAAGCTCAGCTAGTCTTACACTACCAACAAACTCATGAACATGCCTTTGCTCATCATAATTATTCATAGTTTAAATTCCTCCTCATTTGTTACATAATATATAATATTGCATTCATATTCATTTTGTTACTATGTTATAAAATAAAAAACTTCCTTTCAGTTTTGAATTATTTAAAAATCTAATTCTTGTATGAAAGGAAGTTCCTAATTTATTATTCTATAATTTACTTATAAGTCCGCCTATTCTTCATCTTGCAATGCATCATAGCCATGTTCTTTAGTTCTAATCTTGATTACATCTTCTACGTCATAGATAAATATTTTTCCATCTCCGATACTTCCTGTGTAAAGTACCTTCTGTACAGTATCAACAAGGATTTGCGTTGTGATTTTGCATATTACAACCTCAAGCTTAACCTTAGGAAGTAATCTTGTCTCCACAGGAGCACCTCTGAAATAAGTTGCATTACCCTTTTGCATACCATGTCCAAGAACATTAGTAACTGTAAGTCCAGTAACCCCAAGCTTTTCAAGTGCATCTTGAAGTTCTGATAGCTTAGCTTGATTTGTAATTATAGTAACCTTTGTAATTTTCTCACCTGAAGGTCCTTGATGCACCACAGGTACTGCAACATCTTTTGAAACTGAACTTATAGTTGTATCAGAAACTGTATTATCTATTTCCATACCTCCAAGGCTATTTGTATAATCCGCTCCACTAGCAACTGGTGCAAAATCTGGATAAGCGATATTTCCATGTTCTCCAATGTCAAGTCCAACAATTTCTTCTTCACGGGATACACGAATTCCAAGAGTTTTCTTTATTAAATACCAAATAAGTAAAGAGGATGCAAATACAAATGCACCAACTGCAATTATTCCTATAAGTTGAGCACCAAATAATTCAAAGCCCCCTCCATAAAAAAGACCATTTTTAGTTGAAAGACTTGTAATTCCTTCTTTAGCAAATAGTCCAACAAATATTGTACCTAAAATACCACAACAAAGATGAACTGCTGTTGCACCAACTGGATCATCAACCTTTACCTTATCGAAGAACATAACTGCAAATACAACAATAATACCTGAAATTGCACCAATTAATAAAGATGCCTCAATACTAACATAAGCGCAACTACCAGTAATTCCTACTAGCCCTGCAAGGCAACCATTTATAGTCATACCTAAGTCTGGTTTACCTATTATAATCCAAGAAGTAGCAGTAGATGTTAATATAGCTGCAATAGCTGCAGTGTTAGTTGTCATCAAAATATGCATGACATCTGCTGGGTTTTGAAAACTCATTGTAGATCCAGGATTGAACCCAAACCATCCAAGCCAAAGAACAAATAAACCTATAACTGCTAGAGACATATTATGTCCTGGAATAGCCTTTGCTTTACCATCCTTACCATATTTCCCAATACGAGGTCCTAAAACTATTGCACCTGCAAGAGCTGCCCAGCCTCCTACTGAGTGTACAACAGTATCCCCTGCAAAATCCATAAATCCTAGATTTGCAAGCCAACCGCCTCCCCATACCCAGTGCCCTACAATTGGATATATAAAAAGTGTTAGTACAAAAGAGAAAATAATAAACGAAATATACTTAACACGTTCAGCAACAGCCCCTGAAACTATTGTTGCTGCGGTACCACAGAAAACAAGTTGAAAGAAAAATTTACCCCAAAAAGGAACATTAGATGTTAATGTGTCATTATAAAAGGAAAGATCAGCATTTCCTAAAATAAACAAATTCTCAGTCCCTATAAAAGGATTGTCCCCTCCAAACATCAGCCCCCATCCAAGTAACATAAATCCTAAAGATGAAACTGCAAATACAATGAAGTTTTTTGATAGGATGTTAACTGTATTTTTCGCTCTTGCAAAACCTGCTTCAACAGATGCAAAACCAAGATTCATAAAGAAAACTAAAATAGCTGCAAGGAATACCCAAATAGTATCGATTATTACTGTAGTATCCAAAATAATACCCCCTTTTTAAATAAAAAAAGAGAACAAAGACATTCTTCTTAAGAACGTCTCTGCTCTCTCTTTTTTTATTGTTATTATAATATCACTACAGAAATTGCTTGTCAATAATTTACTTTTAAATTTTATCTCTTATTTTTATAATATTTTTGTCACTTTTTATATCATTCTTGCATACTTTTTAAATACTCAACAAACTGACGAGCTGTTCTTCCTGAACGTCCTCCCCTCTCCATAGCATGACGCTCTGCAAGTATATCAAGATTTTCAATATCTTTAATCATATACTCTTTTACTAATCCATTAATAATATCAAGATACTCTTTTTTATCTGGCTTAGAGAAGCATATAGATAATCCAAACCTATCCGATAATGAAGTCTGCTCTTGTATTGTTTCATTTATATGAATATCATCTCCACCTCTATCAGAGAAGGATTCCTTAACTAAATGACGCCTATTACTTGTTGCATATAACACTACATTTTCTGTTTTAGCAGATACTGAACCTTCTAAAATTGCATTGTAAATAAATCCCACTCCTAAGCTAATTTTACTCTATAATAAATTCTATTCTCTTTAATGCATATAAAAATAGCAGATAATCACTGGGACTATCTGCTATGGTAAACTTTAAATTAACTATTTTTATTCAAATTCAATAGTTGCTGGTGGTTTTCCTGTGCAATCATAAAGCACACGGTTAACACCTTTAACTTCATTTACTATTCTAGTTGTTACTTTTCCAAGTACTTCCCATGGAAGGTCAGCTGATTCTGCTGTCATGAAGTCACTTGTTGTTACAGCTCTAAGTGCTATAGCATAATCATAAGTTCTTTCATCTCCCATTACTCCTACTGATCTCATATTAGTAAGTGCTGCAAAGTATTGACCAATTTCTTTATCAATTCCAGCCTTTGCAATTTCTTCTCTGTAAATTGCATCTGCTTCTTGAACTATCTTAACTTTTTCAGCTGTTACTTCACCTATGATACGTATTCCAAGACCTGGACCTGGGAAAGGTTGTCTGAATACTAACTTTTCAGGTATTCCAAGTTCTAAACCTGCTTTACGTACTTCATCCTTAAATAATAGTCTTAATGGTTCTATTATTTCTTTGAAATCAACATAGTCAGGAAGCCCTCCAACATTGTGGTGTGATTTTATAACTGCTGATTTTCCAAGTCCGCTTTCGATTACGTCTGGATAAATAGTTCCTTGTACTAAGAAATCTACTGTTCCAATCTTCTTAGCTTCTTCTTCAAATACTCTTATAAATTCTTCACCAATTATTTTTCTCTTAGCTTCTGGTTCTTCTACACCCTTTAACTTTTCGTAGAATCTTTCTTGAGCATTTACACGTATAAAGTTTAAGTCATATTGTCCATTAGGTCCAAATACTTCTTCAACTTCATCCCCTTCATTTTTACGAAGTAAACCATGATCAACAAATACGCAAGTTAATTGGCTTCCTACAGCTTTTGAAAGTAATACTGCAGCTACAGATGAATCAACTCCACCTGATAATGCACATAATACCTTACCGTTTCCAACTTTTTCACGGATTTCTTCAATTGTCTTTTCAACAAATGAATCCATCTTCCAATCTCCAGAGCATTCACAAGCATTGAATAAGAAGTTTGAAAGCATCTTATTTCCCTCTTGAGTATGCATAACTTCTGGATGGAACTGAACTGCATAAAGCTTCTTTTCTTCACATTCCATAGCTGCAACTGGACATACAGGAGTAGTAGCTACTATATTAAATCCTTCTGGAGCTTTTTCTATGTAATCTGTATGACTCATCCAACAAATAGTAGATGGTGATACACCTTTAAATATCTTAGATTCTACATCTACATCAACCTTAGTCTTACCATATTCACTTACAGGAGCAGTTGCAACTTTTCCTCCAAGCATATGAGACATTAATTGAGAACCATAGCATATTCCAAGAATCGGAATTCCAGCTTCAAATAATTCTTTTTCACATAAAGGAGAATCTTCACCATATACGCTGTTAGGTCCCCCTGTAAAAATAATTCCCTTAGGATTCATTTCTTTTATTTTATCAACACTTATAGTATGTGGATGAACTTCACAGTAAACACCACATTCTCTTACTCTTCTAGCAATTAATTGATTATATTGACCACCAAAGTCAACAACTAAAACTAATTCTTTTTTCATGTGACCCTCCAAAGCGTAATTTATTTATAAAACTTAACATATATAAGTTTAAAGGAAAACTGACATATTAACAATAGTTATAAATGCTAAGCATTTTTTAATGAAAGAATTAAAAAATGAAAAAATTATAATTAAAAATCTTTGCAGATTTTTATAATATGATTTTCAGAAAATGTGGATTTTGCATAGCAAAACTCCCCTTTTCTTCATTCTTTTATAACTCAGCTCGTCTGAGTTATTTCCACAATTCTTAATTCTTAATTCTTCATTATTCATTTACTGCAATTTATTTGCTGTAGTTTGGTGATTCCTTAGTTATATTAACATCATGTGGATGACTTTCTCTTATTCCTGATGCAGTTTGTACAACAAACTTAGCATTTTCATATAAATCATCAAGAGTTGGTGCTCCTAAGTATCCCATTCCTGATCTGATTCCACCTAGTAATTGATAAATTGTATCTGCTACAGCACCCTTAAATGCAACTCTTCCTTCAACACCTTCTGGTACAAACTTCTTAGTTCCATTTTGGAAGTATCTATCACTTGAACCTTTTTCCATAGCTCCAAGAGATCCCATTCCTCTATAAACCTTGTAGCTTCTTCCTTGATATATTTCCATTTCACCTGGTGCTTCTTCACATCCTGCAAACATTGATCCCATCATTGCAACAGAAGCTCCACCAGCTAAAGCTTTAACTATATCTCCTGAGTACTTTAATCCACCATCAGCAATTACTGGTACTCCATATTTCCTTCCTTCTTCAGCACAATCCATAACAGCTGTTAATTGAGGTACTCCAACACCAGCAACTATTCTTGTTGTACATATTGAACCAGGTCCAATACCAACCTTTACACAATCTGCTCCAGCTTCTATTAAATCTCTTGTAGCTTCTGCAGTTGCAACATTACCTGCTATTACTTGAAGATCTGGATACTTAGCTTTAATAGCTCTAACTCCATCCATAACTCCTTTAGAATGTCCATGAGCTGTATCTAATGTAATAACATCTACGCTAGCCTTAACTAAAGCATCTACTCTATCCATCATGTCTTTAGTTACACCAACTGATGCTCCACATAATAATCTTCCCTTAGAATCTTTAGCAGCATTCGGGAAAGCCTTTACCTTTTCAATATCCTTAATTGTAATTAATCCCTTTAAGTTATTGTCAGCATCTACTAAAGGTAGTTTTTCAATTTTATGTTTCTTTAATATTTCTAAAGCTTCTTCTAAAGTAGTTCCTTCTACTGATGTTATAAGTGGGCTCTTAGTCATAACTTCAGAAACTAATCTATCAAAGTTAGTTTCAAAAACTATATCTCTATTAGTGATAATTCCAACTAACTTAGTTCCTCTAGTTATTGGAACTCCAGATATTCTATATTGAGCCATTAATTCTTGAGCTTCTCTTACAGTGTGGTTTTCAGATAAGAAAATTGGATCTGTTATTACTCCATTTTCTTGTCTCTTTACTCTATCAACTTCCTTAGCTTGTTGTTCAATAGTCATATTCTTATGAATAATACCTATTCCACCTTCTCTAGCTATAGCAATTGCCATCTTTGATTCAGTTACAGTGTCCATACTTGCACTCATTAGTGGAATATTTAAGCTAATCTTCTTAGTTAATTTAGTTTTTAAGCTTACTTCATTAGGTAAAACCTCAGATTTATTTGGTACTAGTAATACATCGTCAAATGTGTATGCTGTTTTAATAATAGTTGCCATTGTTCTTCCCCCTTAAAATGATTTATTTCTTTCATTTTATTTTATGTATGAATTATTTATATCGTATTTTTACTTATTTTTAGGTATAAAAAAAAGCACACTAACTTTCTAAGTGAAGTTAATATGCCTAAAATCCTATAAAAAATTATAGTTATGGTATATCAAAATCACTCATAGTCGGAAATTTAAGGTTTCCGGTAGATACTCTCTGCCATATTCAGAGGATATACGAGTTTTTCTTATTACTTTGTTTTAATTTATAGATATTATATAACTCCCTAGATGGCTTGTCAATAAGTTTGCAACTTATATTTCAGATAAACTTTCTTATGAAATCTATATCATTATACCTAACTTTCAAAATAATAAATTATCATTGATATTACTACATAATCTCAATATAAAAT
>OGSQ01000343.1_pt1 | contig 21337 bp, 17 predicted proteins | sample 1573921 | NCBI WGS metagenome assembly OGSQ01 (sample SAMN03295832, study PRJEB24534) | human gut metagenome | isolation source: fecal sample 7 from infant 4 | host: Homo sapiens | place: USA: Pittsburgh, PA | collected 2014-07 | reverse complement strand
GAATTAAACCTTAAATTCGCCCCCTAAAATAATATTTTAAATACAAAACTATTGTAAGGAGTTTTTGTTAATTCTTTGCAATAGTTTTTTTTGAGTTAAAGTAATAAATAGCATGCCCTTATATAAAGAAGGTAATCTTTAGTAAATTAAATAATTATATGTGGTAAAATAGCAATATATAATTAGAAATGATAATTATTATTAAGAAATAAAAACAAATAAGTAAGTAGTATATATATCTGCAATTTAAAGTGCAGTTTATATGACTATTCATAAAAGTACTCATAATATATAATGAAATCGGGTGGTGAAATGGTTTACTATAATTTAACAATAAGACAAGGAAATATACTTAAGTATATTTTAGAAGCAAAGGATTATATTAATAGCCAAGAATTAGAAGAGCAATTTAATATATCAAAAAGAACATTAGCTAATGAAATTATGAAAATAAAACTGTTTTGTAAGGAAAGAGATACAGAGCTAATTTTAAAAAGAGGTTTAGGTTATAAATTTATAGCTGAAAATGAGTATGAAAAAAGGACAATTATAGAAGCTCTAAATGAAAAAAGTTCTGCAAGTGGAAATGATAATAATAGGTTAAATGATATTTTAGAAATATTAATTTCAAGAAATTTTTCACAAAATAATAAAGCCATAAAATTAGAAGAACTATCTAAGGAATTATATGTAAGTTTATCAACTATAAAGCAAGATATAAAAGAAGTGAAAAAGATATTGAATAAATATAATTTAGAAATTAGTAGAATTTCCAATAATGGAATATCCTTAATTGGAAGTGAAATTGATATAAGAGTCTTCATTTCAAATTATTTATTTAAAAACAGTAAGGAACTTAAATATTTAAATGTTAATGATTTTAATTTTTCAGCATATAAGGATAACAGCATATATAAATTAATATCAGATATTGTATTAGATATAGTTAAAAAATATGATATTGAATTAAGTGACTTAGGATTTAAAAATCTATGTATTCATATAATAATAGCTATTTATAGAGTGAAGAAAAATAATTTTATCACTTATTCTAATTTAAGTTGTGATAAGGAATGTAAAGAATATGAAGCTGCATTAGAGCTTAAAAAAATGTTAGATTCAAATTTTGCTATAGATTTACCTTATGAAGAAGTTGTTTATTTATATCAACATTTAATATCACAAAAAATGCTATCTATAGATACCAATGTGGACAAGTATTATAAGGATAATTATATTGATAATTTATTTAAGTACTGTCTTAACCTAGTATATGAACATAGTGGAATAAACTTTTTTAATGATAATATTTTGAAAAGTGGATTATTAATTCATCTTAGAAGTGCAATAAATAGAATTAATTTTGGAATGAAGATAGAAAATACAATGCTTGATGAAATTAAGTCTAATTATGCATTTGATTATGATATAGCTATTATTTTTTGCCAAGGATTAAAAAGAAAAGCTAATATAGATATATCAGAAGATGAAGTAGGATTTATAACATTACACTTTGCAGGAGCAGTTGAAAGATTAAAATTAGCAAATAAAATAAACAAATATAGAACTATAGTAGTTTGTGCCACCGGTGGAGGAACTGCAATTCTATTAAAAACTAAGTTAGAAAGTAAATTTAACGAGTTTATAGAGATTAAAGGTTTCTATCCAGCATTTAAATTAAATAGTATGGATTTATCTTCATATGACTTAATTATAAGTACTATTCCATTAGAAAATGTTAAATTACCAGTACTAAATGTATCGCCTATAATGCTTGAAGAAGATTGTAGGAAAATAACTAGATTTATTACAATGGATAAAAATAATGATTTGAAAAAAAGTATATTTAAAGAGGATTTATTTTTTGTAAATTTAGATTTAGATAATAAGGATGAAATAATAGAATATTTATCTAAAACTATGTATGAAAAAGGTTATATAGATAATGAGGCAGCAAGTTCCTTTAAAGAAAGAGAAGATATGTCTTCTACAGAGATAGGCAATAAAGTTGCTATACCTCACTTTATAAAAGGAAAAGTTAATAAAGAGGCTATTGCAATTGCAATTTTAAAAAATCCAATAAATTGGGATAAGACAAAAGTACAACTTGTTATGATGCTAGCCTTCAAATTAGGTAAGGGTTCTGAAGAATTATTTTTAGAAATTTATAGTGGAATAGATGATATTAACAAAGTTAATAAATTAATTAAGTGCAGAGATTTTAAGGAGTTTAAACAAATATACGGCAATTAGAGAAAGAAGTGTAGACTATTGAAGGAAGATTTAATATTTATTAATGAAAGTTACAACGATTGTTTTGAGTTTTTAGAAAATATATCTGATAGATTATTAGACTATGGATATGTTAAGGAAAGTTTTAAAGATGCAATAATAGAAAGAGAAAAGATTTTTCCAACTGGATTACCTGTTGAACCTATTGGAGTAGCAATACCTCATTGTAATAGTGAGCATGTAAATGAAGCAGGAATAGTGTTTGTAAAATTTAAAGATGATGTAAAATTCATAAGTATGGCAGGCGAAGAAGAAGTAAATGTTAAAATAGCCTTTGTTTTACTTGTTAAAGAAAAAGAAAAACAAGTAGAAGTTTTACAAAAATTAATGGAAGTAATATCTAACGAGGATATTCTTACTAAGTTGTACAATGAAAATAATAATGAAAAATTAATTAATATTATGAAAGAGGTCGGATTAAGATGAAAAAAATAATAGTAGCATGTGGAGCTGGAGTAGCAACTTCAACAATAGCAATTCAAAAAATAAAAGCAGGATTAGAAAAAAGAGGATTACTTGATAAAGTTCAAATAACACAATCTACAGTAGTTGAATTATCTAAGCAAGCAAGTAGATATGATTTAATAGTTACAACAGCTATGACAACAGAAGATTATGGAGTGCCATTAGTTAAAGGATTACCTTTTATAACTGGAATGGGTGTAGATAAGGTAATGGATGAAATCGTTGAAAAATTAGGATTATAAGATTAAATTTATAGGATTTGAGGAGGAATATTAATGGCTGCATTACAATATTTAGTGGATTTAGGGGCTTCAGTTATGATGCCTATTATATTTACAGTTTTTGCATTAATTTTAGGAGTTAAATTAGGACAAGCAATTAAATCAGGATTATTAGTTGGAATAGGATTTATTGGATTAAATGCAATAATAACATTATTAACTGAAAATTTAGGACCAGCTGCAGAAAGAATGGTTGAAAACTTTGGATTGAATTTAACAGTATTAGATGTTGGTTGGCCAGCTGCATCAGCAATTGCATTTGGATCAACAGTTGGGATTTTAATAATTCCATTATGTATGGTAGTAAATATAATTATGATATTAACAAAAACAACAAGAACAATTAATGTTGATATATGGAATTTCTGGCACTTTGCATTTACTGGTTCTTTAGTATATATGCTAACAGGAAACCTATGGATAAGCTTATTTATATCAGCATTAAATATGATTATAACTATGATTATTGGGGATAGAACAGCACCAATGGTTGAAAAATCTTTAGGATTACCAGGAGTTTCAATAGCTCATGGATTTACAGCTTCTTTTGTACCACTTGCTTTAGCTATAAATTGGGTATTAGATAGAATACCTGGAATTAATAAAATAAAGTTAGATGCAGTTACAATTCAAAAGAAATTTGGAGTTTTCGGAGAACCAGCTATATTAGGTACTATAATAGGTGCATTACTAGGGATTTTAGCTAAATATAATGTTAAAGAAACTCTTAATTTAGCAGTAGTAATGGGAGCTGTATTAGTATTAACACCAAAGATGGCTGCAGTACTTATGGAAGGATTAATGGTTGTTTCAGAAGCAGTACAAGAATTCCTTCAAAAGAGATATTCAGGAAAAGGTACTTTATACATAGGATTAGACTCAGCAGTTGGTGTTGGTCATCCAGTAACATTAGCAATTTCATTAGTATCAATACCAGTAGCATTATTATTAGCATTTATTGTACCAGGTAATCAATTCTTACCATTTGCAAGCTTAGCTGGATTACCATTTATGTTTGTTCTTATAGTTCCTATTGCAAGAGGAGACTTCTTTAGATCCTTCGTTATAGGTGTTATAACATTAGCTCTTGGATTATTAATAGGAACAAATTTAGCACCACTATTTACAAAGGCAGCAGCTGCAGCTAATTTTGCAATTCCAAGTGGAACAGCATTAATATCAAGTATAGATTATGGCTCAAGCATATTCCCATGGATATCTATTATGTTAGTAAAATTTAAGTGGGTTGGTATAGCAATAGGTACTATCTTTACATTAGCTTTAATGATGTGGAACAGAAGTAAGATTATAAAAGAAGAAAATGCTAATTAAGACTTAAGAAGAAAGGTGACGGTATTAATATGATATTTTTCTTAGATACAGCAAATGTAGAATATATTAAAAAAGCAAATGATATGGGAGTAATAAAAGGTGTTACAACAAACCCATCACTTATAGCAAAAGAAGGAAGAGATTTTAATGAAGTTATTAAAGAAATAACTGAAATAGTTCATGGACCTATAAGTGGTGAAGTTGTAAGTGAAGATGCAGAAGGTATGATTGCAGAAGGAAGAAAAATTGCTACTATTCATAAGAATATGATAGTAAAAATTCCAATGACAGAAGAAGGTCTTAAAGCAGTAAAAGTCTTAGCAAAAGAAGGAATAAAGACAAATGTTACTTTAATATTTTCAGCAACACAAGCATTACTTGCAGCAAATGCAGGAGCAACTTATGTTAGTCCATTTTTAGGAAGAATAGATGATATATCAATGAATGGAATGGATCTTATAAAGGATATAGCTGAAATATTCTCAATTCATAGAATTGAATCAAAAATAATTGCAGCAAGTGTAAGAACTCCAATTCATGTTATAGAAGCTGCAAAGGCAGGTGCTGATATAGCTACAGTTCCTTATGAGTTAATTATGAACATGCTTAAGCATCCTTTAACTGATCAAGGCTTAGAAAGATTCAAAGCAGACTGGCAATCAGCTTTTGGAAAGTAAAAAGAGTTAAATATCTAATAGTAGATAACATATATAATATATGAGAAATGAGGCTGAAAATGAGTAGAAAGTTAGATGAATTATCTATAAATGCAATAAGAGTACTTTCAGCAGATGCAATTGAAAAATCAAAATCAGGACATCCAGGGCTACCCCTTGGTTCAGCAACTATGGCGTATACATTATGGACTAAGATGAATCATAATGGCAAGAATCACAATTGGGATAATAGAGATAGATTTATACTATCAGCAGGTCATGGATCAATGCTAGAATATTCTTTATTACACTTATTTGGATATGGAATAAAAATTGAAGATATAAAGAACTTTAGACAATTAGGTAGTTTAACACCAGGACATCCTGAATATGGTCATACTAAAGGGGTTGAAATAACAACAGGTCCTTTAGGACAAGGTATATGTAATGCAGTTGGTATGGCTATTGCAGAAAGTCATTTAGCAGAAAAATTTAATAAACCAGGATATGAAATAGTTAATCATAATATTTATTCTATAGTTGGTGATGGATGTTTAATGGAAGGAATTTCAGCAGAAGCATCTTCATTAGCAGGAACTTTAGGATTAGGTAAACTTATAGTTCTATATGATTCAAACAATATTTCAATAGAAGGTGATACAGATATAGCCTTTAGAGAAGATGTAGCTAAGAGATATGAAGCATACAATTGGCAAGTAATTAAAGTAAATGATGGGAATGATATAGAAGCAGTTGAAAAAGCTATTGAAGAAGCAAAGAAGGAAACTTCTAAACCATCAATTATAATAGTTAAGAATCAAATAGGCTTTGGATGTCTTGCAAAACAAGGGAAAGCTTCTGCTCATGGGGAACCTTTAGGAGCTGAAAATGTAAAAGCGATGAAGGAAAACCTAGGATGGAATGATGGAGATTTCTATATTCCAGAAGAAGTATATTCTAATATGGATAATTACATTAATTTAGGAATAGAAAAAGAAAAGGCTTGGAATGATTTATTTAGAAATTACAAGAATCAATACCCCGAGCTAGCAGAAGAATACCATAAATGGATGTCTGGAACAATTGATAGTGAAGCTCTATTAAATAATGAGGATTTCTGGAGTTTTGATAAAAATATGGCTACTAGAGAATCTTCAGGAATAATCATAAATAGATTAGCAGAATTAATTCCTAATTTTATTGGAGGATCAGCTGATTTAGCACCTTCTAATAAAAGTTATATGAATGGAAAAGGAGACTTCTCAGAAGAAAATAGAAGTGGAAGAAATCTTCACTTTGGAGTAAGAGAACATGCCATGGCTGCTATAACAAATGGTATTTATGCTCATGGAGGATTACAGGTATTTTGTGCAACCTTCTTTGTATTTACTGATTATATGAAGGGTGCAATGAGATTATCAGCATTAATGAAATTACCAGTAACCTATGTTCTAACTCATGATAGTATTGGAGTAGGTGAAGATGGACCAACTCATCAACCAATAGAACAATTAGCAGCACTTAGAAGTATGCCAAATATGACTGTATTTAGACCAGCAGATTCAAAGGAAACTGCTGCAGCTTGGTATTATGCTGTAACTAATGGTGAAAGTCCAACTTCAATAGTATTAAGTAGACAAAGTTTACCTTTATATAATGAATCTGAAAAGAAAGCATTAAAGGGTGGATACATACTTAAGGATTCTAAGAAGGATACTCCAGATGCAATATTAATGGCATCAGGGTCAGAAGTTGAATTAATTTACAAGGCAGCAGATGAACTAGAAGCAAAGGGAGTAGATATAAGAGTAGTAAGTATTCCATCCTTTGAAATATTTGATGCTCAAGATAAAGAATATAAAGAAAGTGTTCTTCCAAATAAGGTTAGAAAGAGAATAGCAGTTGAAGCATTATCTTCCTTTGGATGGCATAAGTATGTAGGACTTGATGGAGAAATTATTTCACTAGATACCTTTGGAGCTTCTGGAAAAGCAGAAGATTTATATAAAGAATTTGGTTTTACAGTAGAAAATATAGTGGAAAAAGTTAAAGAATATATATAATATTTATAAGAACTATTGCATTGAGATTTATTTCTTTGCAATAGTTTTTTGCTATATTGAGAATTATTTTCAATAAATATCTTGACTTCAAGATTTATTAGGAATATAATTATCTTGAAATCAAGATAATGTAGGTGAATATATGGACAATATGAATTTGAAGCTAGTTATTGCAATTACAAGAACTTATGATAGTTTACTTTGCGAAGTAGAAAAGAATTTTAAAGAATTTGGTTTAAATATTAGTGAATTTGGTGTTTTAGAAATGTTATATCATAAGGGAGATCAACCAGTGCAAAAGGTAGCTGAAAAGATACTTGTAACAAGTGGGACTATTACTTATGTAATAAATAAGTTAGAAAAGAAAGAGCTTGTTGTTCGTAGAAAATGTACTAAAGATAAAAGAGTTTATTATGTTTCATTAACAGAAAAAGGAAGAGGTTTTATAGCCCATATATTTCCTAAGCACAAGAGCTTTTTAGATAATTTATTTAAAGATTTAAGTGATGATAGTAAAAAACAGCTTATTGAAAATTTAATTAAATTAAGAAAGGTATTAAAGTGATAATTAACTAGAGATTTTATAAATATTAATTAAAGAGAAATATAAATAAAAAAGGAGAGGTTAATAAATGAATAAAAATTTTTTTGAAGCAATAAAAGAAAGAAGAAGCATATATGCTATAGGTAAGGACTCACCAATATCAGATGAAAGAATAAAAGAAATTGTAGAAGAGGTAGTTAAACATGTACCATCTGCTTTTAATTCTCAAACAACAAGAACAGTTATTTTATTAGGAGAATCTCATGATAAGTTATGGAATATAACTATGGAAGCTTTAAGGAAGGTAGTTCCTGCAGATAATTTTGCATCAACTGAAGAAAAAATTAATTCCTTTAAGGCTGGACATGGAACAGTTTTATTCTTTGAAGATTTTGCAATAGTTGAAGGATTACAAAAACAATTTGAATTATATAAGGATAACTTCCCAGTATGGGCAACACAAACTTCAGGAATGATGCAATTCGCAGTTTGGACTGCATTTGCAACTGAAGGACTTGGAGCAAGCCTTCAACACTATACTGAATTAATAGATGCTGAAGTTAGAAAAGAATTTAATATACCAAATAATTGGAAAATGTTAGCTCAAATGCCTTTCGGTGAAATTTTAGCACCAGCTGGCGAAAAAACTTTTACTCCAATAGAAGATAGAGTTAAGGTTTTAAAATAAGGAGAACATTATGTTAAAAAAAATAGACCATAGAAATATGGGGAAAAGTGATTTAGGATGGTTAAAGACTATATTCCACTTCTCTTTTGCAGATTATTATAATATTGATAATATGAATTTTGGAGTATTAAGGGTTATAAATGATGACTTAATAGCAGGTGGCACTGGCTTTGATTATCACCCACATAAGGATATGGAAATAATATCCTATGTTATCCAAGGTGGCTTAACTCATTCAGATACAATGGGAAATAAAAACACTATATATAGAGGAGAAGTCCAATATATGAGTGCTGGTACAGGAGTTTACCATAGTGAACAAAATATAGGAGATGAAACTATAAGATCACTTCAAATTTGGATACTTCCAGATAAAAAGGGACATAAGCCAGCCTATGGAGACTATAAGTATAAAGAAGAAGATAGAAAAAATAAGTGGTTAAATATAGTATCAAGTAAAGAGGGAACTGCAGCTGTAAAAATTAATCAAGATGCAAACTTCTATGTAGTGGAATTAGATGAAGGAAAAGAAATAGATTTTAAGGTTGCATCTAATAGACAGGCTTATTTAGTTCAAATAGAAGGAGATTCAATTATTAATAACCTTGAACTTAATGAAAGAGATGCTCTTGAAATAGTTGAAGAAGATATAAACATTAAGGCTAAGAAAAAATCCCATATACTTGTAATTGAAATGAAAAAACAATTAAAGTGGTAAAATTTTAAAGTAGGAGAATTTCTCCTACTTTTTTTATTGTTTAGGAATTGTCTTTTAATAATTATTATCTTTTATTTGTAAGAAAATTTTGGTATAGTAAATTTGGGCCATGTTATATGTACAAAAACAAATTGCATAATAGAACATGCCAATGCAAATACTTAAAATAATAAAGTGTTTTTATATAAATAGATATTATTAAATATTAAAGGAGATTAATAGAAAATGAGAAAAATGAAAACAATGGATGGGAATACAGCAGCAGCTTATGTTTCATATGCTCTCACCGAAGTAAGTTCAATTTTCCCTATAACACCTTCTTCACCTATGGCAGAACATATAGATGAATGGGTAGCAAAGGGAAGAAAAAATATTTTTGGAAAGCCGGTAAATGTAGTTGAAATGCAATCTGAAGCAGGAGCAGCAGGAGCACTTCATGGATCTCTTCAAGCAGGTGCATTAAGTACAACTTTTACAGCTTCACAAGGTTTATTACTTATGGTTCCTAATATGTATAAGATGGTTGGTGAAAGACTTCCAGCAGTTATTCATGTAGCTGCAAGAGCAATAGCAACCTCATCATTAAGTATATTTGGAGATCATCAAGATGTTATGGCAGCAAGACAAACAGGTTTTGCAATGTTATCTGAAGGCTCTGTTCAAGAAGTTATGGATTTAGCTCCAGTGGCACATTTAACAGCAATAAAGGCTAGAATGCCTTTTGTAAATTTCTTTGATGGATTTAGAATATCTCATGAAATACAAAAAATTGAGGTTTTAGAATATGATGAATTAGCAAAACTTGTTGATTATGAAGCATTAAATAATTTTAGAAAAAATGCATTAAATCCTGATCATCCAGTAACAAGAGGAACATCACAAAATCCAGATACATACTTCCAATTAACTGAATCATTAAATAAGTATTATGATGATATTCCAGATATAGTGGAAGAATATATGTCTAAAATAACTGAACTTACTGGAAGAGAATATCATTGTTTTGATTATTATGGAGATCCAGAAGCAGATAGAATATTAGTGGCTATGGGATCAGTAATAGAAGTAGCAGAAGAAACTATAGATTATTTAAGAGCTAAGGGCGAAAAGGTTGGGGTTGTAAAGGTAAGACTTTATAGACCATTTTCAATAGAAAAATTATTAAAGGTTATTCCTAAGACAGTTAAGAAAATAGCTGTATTAGATAGAACTAAAGAACCTGGTTCTATTGGTGAGCCTTTATATTTAGATATAGTTAGAGCAGTTAATGAAATGGAAAATCCACCTAAGGTTTATGGTGGTAGATTTGGATTAGGTTCAAAGGACCCATATCCAGCTCATATAGAAGCTGTTTTTGATAATCTAAATTTAGATAAACCAAAGAATAGATTTACTATAGGAATTGATGATGATGTAACTTATTTATCATTAACACCAAAGGAAGATTTAGATGCAACTCCAGAAGGCATAACAGCTTGTAAGTTCTGGGGATTAGGTTCAGATGGTACAGTTGGAGCAAATAAGAGTGCTATAAAAATAATTGGTGACCATACAAATATGTATGCTCAAGGATATTTTGCCTATGACTCAAAGAAATCAGGTGGAATTACAGTTTCCCACTTAAGATTTGGTAAATCTCCAATAAAGTCTCATTATGAAATAGATAAGGCGGATTTTATAGCATGTCATAATCAATCTTATGTATATAATTATGATGTTTTAAAGGGACTTAAAAAGAATGGAGTATTTGTATTAAATACTATTTGGAGTGAAGAAGAATTAGATAAGAAACTTCCAGCTAAGATTAAGAGATACATAGCAGAAAATAATATACAGTTCTATACTATTAATGCTATAAAGATAGCACAAGAAATAGGTCTTGGTGGAAGAATAAATATGATAATGCAATCAGCTTTCTTTAAGTTAGCTAATATTATTCCTATTGAAGATGCTGTTAAATATTTAAAGGATGCAGTAGTAACTTCCTATGGTAAAAAGGGTGAAAAAGTAATTAATATGAACTTTGAAGCTATTGATAGAGGCTTAGAGTCATTAGTTAAAATAAATCCTCCAGAAAATTGGAAGGATGCTGAAGATGATATGTTGGAAGAAAAAATTAATGTTCCTAAGTTTATCGAAGAAGTATGCATTCCAATAAATAAACTAGAAGGTAGTAGTATTCCAGTATCAACATTTATAGATGCAGGAGCAGAAGATGGAACCTTTATGTCTGGTACAACTGCCTTTGAAAAAAGGGGAATAGCAGTTAATGTACCTGAATGGATTCCAGATAAATGTATCCAATGTAACCAATGTTCATTTGTTTGTCCTCATGCAGTTATAAGACCTTTCTTATCAACTAATAAGGAATTAAAAAATGCTCCAGATAGCTATAAGAGCATTAAAGCAAATGGAATTAAAGGAGATAAAGAATTTAACTATACTATAGGAATTACTCCTTTAGATTGCACTGGATGTGGAAACTGTGCAGAAATTTGTCCAGCACCAGGAAAAGCTTTAGTAATGAAGCCTATGGATACACAAAGTGAGCAAATAGAAGCTTGGAACTATGCAATTGAAGAATTAACTCCAAAAGAAAATCCTATGAGTAAGACTACAGTTAAGGGAAGTCAATTTGAACAACCTTTATTAGAATTCTCAGGAGCTTGTGCAGGATGTGGAGAAACTACTTATGCTAAGCTTGTAACTCAATTATTTGGAGATAGAATGATGATTGCAAATGCTACAGGTTGTTCATCAATTTGGGCTGCATCTGGAGCTTCAACTGCTTATAGACCTAATCATGAAGGAAATGGTCCAGCTTGGGCTAATTCATTATTTGAAGATAATGCTGAATATGGATTAGGTATGTTCTTAGGAGTTAAGACAATTAGAGATAGAATTGCAGATAATGTTAGAATAGCTTTAGAAGAAGGAAATATGTCTACAGAAGCCAATGCTATATTAAAAGATTGGTTAGATAATGTAGATAATGGAGAAGGAACAAGACAAAGAGCAGAAAACTTAAGAAGTGTTCTAGAAGAAGATAATTCAGAAATTGCTAAGGAAATATTAAAGGATAAGGAATTCTTCGTTAAGAGATCACAATGGATATTTGGTGGAGATGGCTGGGCATATGATATAGGCTATGGTGGCTTAGATCACGTATTAGCATCAGGAGAAGATATTAATGTTTTAGTATTTGATACAGAAATTTATTCAAATACAGGAGGTCAATCTTCTAAATCTACACCAGAAGCAGCAGTTGCTAAGTTTGCTGCAACAGGAAAGAGAACTAAGAAGAAGGATTTAGGTTTAATGGCTATGACTTATGGCTATGTATATGTAGCACAAGTATGTATGGGAGCTAACTTAAATCAAACACTTAAAGCAATTGCAGAAGCAGAAGCCTATAAGGGACCTTCATTAATAATAGCTTATTCTACTTGTATATCTCATGGAATTAAGATGGGTATGTCTAATACTCCATATGAAGAAAAGAGAGCAGTTGATTCAGGATATTGGCATCTATATAGATACAATCCAGATTTAAAGGTTACTAATAAGAATCCATTTAATTTAGATTCAAAGGCACCAACTGCAAGTCTTAGAGAATTCTTAATGGGAGAAGTTAGATATTCATCATTAGCAAAAGCTTTCCCAGAAATAGCAGATGAGCTATTTGAAAAGACAGAAGAAAATGCTAAGGAAAGATATGAAAGATATAAGAGTTTAGCAGAAAATAAGATTTTATAATTAAAAAAATTAAAAAAATATTAAATTCATGACTCAATCTTGTGATTTATTTCTTTATATTGTACAGTTAAAATGATACTGCGTGTAAAGAAAAAAATCATTTAGATTGAGTTTTTTTTATACTTAATGTATTTGTATAAAAATATACTATAGATTTTTGCATTTCTATAGTGGGTCAACTAAGGAGGAGTTTATGAAAATATATGAAGCTTGCGTAGGGAATTATGCTGATGCAATTAAAGCGGAAAAGTTAGGGGCAAATAGAATAGAACTATGTGATAATCTTTTAGAAGATGGGACAACACCTAGCTTTGGAAATATAAAAAAGACAATTAGTAGCCTTAATATTCCAGTAATGGTTATTATAAGACCCAGAGGTGGAAACTTTGAATACTCTAAAGATGAAGTAGAAATAATGATAGAAGATATTAAAATCTGTAAGGAATTAGGAGCTCACGGAGTAGTAATTGGAGCCTTAAAAGGAGATAAAATAGATTTAAATACAACTAAGAAATTAGTAGAAGTAGCCAAGCCTATGAATATTACCTTCCATATGGCCTTTGATGAAATAGAAGATAAAAAGGAAGCTATTGATGAGTTAGTAGACCTAGGAATAGATAGAATACTAACAAAAGGTGGAAAGGGTGGAAATGCACTAATTGGAAGAGAAACTATCAAAGACTTAATTAAGTATGCAAATGATAGAATTATAATTATGCCAGGTAAGGGCGTAAATAAACAAAATAGAGATTATATTATGGAATATACTGGAGCTAATGAAATTCACGGAACTAGAGTGGTGTAGAGGGATATGCAAATAATTTAATTATATTAAAGTTAAGTTATTTACATTAAGGAAGCTATTTTTTTATATAGCTTCCTTTTAATTTATATATAGTTGCAATAATAAGATATTAAAAGATTAAAATTCTATATTTTAAAATATGCATATAATAAATACCTTATAACTAATATCATCTGAAGTTAAACTTCTACAAGTTTTTAATTGTATTCTATGATAAGAGTTATTGTATATATAATTTTTGAAAGTAATACACTAATAAAAATTAAATTAAAAATTTAAAAAATAGTGTGTTAACATAGGATACACTAAAAGAAACTATAGGCTTATACCTTAAATATATTATAAGAATATTAATAAAGTAAAGAGTTTAGCTAATTACCGAAAAGTTGGTATAAAACTTGCGTAATAAATTATATAGTATTAAAAATTAAATTTATATGGGAGGAATTATTATGAAAAATATATTTTTATTTTGTGATTCAGGAATGTCAACAAGTCTATTAGTAGGGAAAATGAGGGAAGTTGCTGATAAGCATAAGGTAGATGTCCATATAGAAGCACTTCCTTTTGCAAAATCTTTTGAGGCATTAAACGAAAAACAAGTAGATTGTGTGCTTTTAGGGCCACAAGTAAAGTTCTTATTAAAAGATATAGAAGAAATATGTAAAGAAAAAAACATTCCTGTAGATGTTATAAACTTTACTGATTATGGAACAATGAATGGAGAAAAGGTATTAAAAAAAGCAATAAAAATGATAAAAGCTAATCAACAAAATTAATATGGAAAGAAGAGGGTAGAGAATGAGTAAATTTGAAGTTATATTAGAAGAAAAAGTTATTCCTATGGCACAAAAGATATCTTCACAAAGGCACTTAAGAGCTATTCGTGACTCTTTTGCAACAATAATGACTTTCTTAATTATTGGATCAGTATTTATGATAATTGCTGACTTCCCTATACCAGGATGGGAAGAACTACAAGTGGAACTTTTTGGAGAAGGGTTTTATCAACTAATTAAAACTCCAGTAAGAGTAACTTTTGACTTTGTTGCTGTTTATATAGCTGGGGCTATAGCATATAATCTTTCAAAGAGGTATAGAATAGATGCTTTTACAGTATCATTAATTAGTATAGCAAGTTTTATTTTATTAATGCCATTTGATAAGTATATTGAAATAGAAGGTACTTCACATTATGTAGGAAGAATGATTGAAATTGGTAATTGGGTTGGAGCAAAAGGAATAATAGTTGCAATTTTTGTAGGTATTGCAGTTACTGAGATATTTAATATATTTGTAAAGAAAAATATTTCAATTAAGATGCCACCGAGTGTTCCAGAAGCAGTTTCAAAGGCTTTTTCAGCACTTATCCCTGGATTTGTTATTATTACTATAATGTTAATAGTTCGTATATTATTCCAAATGACTTCATTTGGATCAATATTTGATATGATTTATACAATGATAGCAGCTCCAGCACAATCTTTAGTTGGTAACAATATATTTGGAGCTATAGGATTAGTAGTATTATCAACTCTATTTTGGTTCTTAGGTGTTAATGCAACTTCAACATTAAATGGGGTTGTTAGGCCATTTTGGTTACAATTACAAGAAGAGAATATGGCAGCAATTCAAGCAGGACTTCAACCACCGCATATTTTAACAGAACAATTTTATGATTTAATATGGATGGGGGGAATTGGTGCAACTCTTGCAGTTTGTATATTCCTAACTTTAAGGGCTAAATCAAAACAATACAAAGAAATTGGTAAGTTATCAACAGTACCAGGTATATTTAATATTAATGAGCCAATAATGTTTGGATTGCCTATGGTTTTAAATCCAATAGCATTTATTCCATTAATACTAACACCTGTAGTTCTTATTTTTATAAACTACTTTTCAATGAGTACAGGATTAGTACCAAAACCAAATGGAATTTACTTACCTTGGACAACCCCTCCAATAATTCAAGGATATTTAATTACAGGCAGTATAAGAGGTTCATTATTACAATTATTTGATATGTTTGTTGTTATGGGAATATGGTATCCATTTATTAAAATAATGGATAAGAAACAATACGAATTAGAATTAGTAGAAATTCAGGAAGATGATGAAGACTTCGATTTCTCACTATAAATTAAAGGTAAGTGAATTAATATGGATTTCTTTGATAGTATAGATATAGATGATAAATTTTTAAAGGATTTATTTAAAATACTAAAAATAAACACAATAAAATCACCTAGTATTTATGATAATCCATTTGGAAGAGCCATAAAGATAGGTTTAGATAGTATATTAGATATATGTGAAAGTTATGGTTTTAAAACTACAAATTTAGATAATTATATTGGATACGCTGAATATATAAATGAAGACAGTAAAGAGTATGTAGGAGTACTTGGACATATAGATGTAGTTCCTGTTGGAGATGGTTGGAATACAGAGCCTTTTAATCCTGTAATTAAGGAAGGAAAGTTATATGCAAGAGGCGCATTAGATGATAAAGGACCATTATTTGCAGCCTTATATGCATTAAAGCTTTTAAAGGATTCAGGTATTAAATTATCTAAAAATGTAAGAATAATTTTTGGAACTAATGAAGAGTCTGGAACTGAAGATATAGATTACTATTTACAAAGAGAAGAAGCACCAATACTATGCTTTACACCAGATTCGTATTTTCCGATAGTTACTTCAGAAAAAGGAATACTGACTTTTGAGCTTGCTCATAAAATGTATTCTAGTAATGAATATAAAATTGAATATATTAAAGGTGGTAAAAAATCTAATATAGTTCCAGATATTTGTGAAATTAAATTAGCCTTTAAAGATATAAGATTTTTAAATAATTTTAATAATGTAGATTTAAATATGAAGTATAATATTGAACTACAATCAAATAAAGATTCAATATTAATAAGAGCTTTTGGAAAATCTGCTCATGCTAGTACTCCAGAAGAAGGAGACAATGCCATATGTAAGATGATGGAGTACTTATATAAATCTTTAAACTTTAATGATAGTTTTACAACTTTTTTAAAGAATTTTAATAATCTTATTGGAAGAGATTATTATGGTGAGAATTTAGAAATTAACTTTGAAGATGAGGAATCTGGAAAGTTAACTATGAATTTAGGAATTATAAGTGGAAATTCTGAAGAAATAAAAATGAGATTTAATGTGAGGTATCCAGTAACTATTGATTTTAAGAAGGTAGTTAAAAACATAGAAGAAAAAGTAAGTTTAAGCACTTTAAGTTTTATTATGGGAAATCATAATTATCCATTACATTTTCAAAAAGATCATATTCTTATAAAGGGTTTAAAAAAGGCTTATGAAGAAACATTTAAGAGAGAAGCTAAACTTTTGTCTTCAGGTGGAGGAACCTATGCTAAATTAATGCCAAATACAGTAGCTTTTGGTCCTCTTAATGAAGGGGATCCAGATTTAGCTCATCAAAAAAATGAGTATATAGAAATAAATCAACTAAAGAAGTGCGTAGAAGCATATGCAAGAGCAATTTATGAACTAGCAAAATAAGAGAATTATGAAAATCTTAGAATGAATTTTTTATGTGAGAAAATGAAGTAAGCAAGATATAAAATATTAAAGATAAGGTAAATATAGTAATATAATAAAGAGCAATGATTAAATCATTGCTCTTTATTAATACAGTATATAGAAAATGTTAGTAAAAAAATAAATTCTAAATTGGATAAATTTATATTATATGTTTTTTCAATTAAATATTTAATTTCTAAAGTTAATGGATAATAGTCTTTATATATAGATTTTAGCTTGTTTAATGATGGTAATGTAGTGTAGTCTATAAGGTCAATTCTATTATAAATCATATCAATATGAATATTAAAGAAAGTCTTAAAGTTATCATTAGAAAAATTTCTGCGTATATTTATATCTATTTCTAATAATTTAGATAATAACTCATCATATGCAGATTTTTCAAAATTAAAGTTATAATTAGACTGATTCTCAATAACTGAAGTTATATATTTATTAAAATAATTAACAATTAAATTTGTACAATTTTCCTTATGATGTATAGCACTATCTATATTAGTTATAAAGTCTTTGTAGCTTGACAAAATTTTATGCTTTTGCTTTAAAAATGAGTGACTTGTTATTTCAGTATTTTTGTCATAAACAAAGTACCCATCTATAGAAGTAAGTGATTCAATAAGTAGCTTTTCTCTATTCAATGGATTGTTAAGAGTTCTTTTAATATCTAAAGGCAAATCTGGACTATTTATCTTTATATGCTTCTTATTATTTATAAAGTACTCAGAATAAGCATTAGCTATAGCAAGAACAATATCGTTTTTTAACTGCCCAACATTATATGGACAATCATAGGATAATAAACATAACATTGAATTTTTGGATATAAGAACCGGCTTATCTAGCTTTATGCTTTCTTTTTTAATAAAAAATTCTATTAGGGTTAGTCGTTCTTCTAAAAGTCTTTCATTTATATCAGGTAAATTTATCTTTATGGGAATTCTTCTTACAAAGGTATCTAGTAAGGATGAATTTATATCCTTATTAGTAGCACATATTATACGAGCTGAGGATTTGATTTTTTTAGATACTTCTCCTAATCTCTTAAAGTATCCAGTATCCATAAATAAGAATAGCATCTCTTGTCCTTCACGTGGCAAATTGTGAATTTCATCTAAAAATAAGATTCCTCCATCTGCTTCTTCAATTAATCCAGGTCTGTCATAATTAGCACCAGTATATGTACCTTTTTTCACTCCAAATAATTGAGCACTTAATAATTGAGTATTAGTTGAATAATCAGAACAGTTAAAATGAATAAAAGGCATATCTTTTGTATTATCTAAAGAATTAGCATATTCATGCATAAGTTTTGCTAACATAGACTTACCAACACCAGTACTTCCAATTATTAAAGAATTCATGCCATTTGGAGGATATAGTATTGCAGTTTTAGCCAATTTAATTGCAGGAGCAAGTGAAGGATATAAATAACTAAGTTTATCCATATAGGATTTTCTTGAAAAATTAGTAGCATTAGGATTATTAAAAAAATATTTCACTGGACGACTATTATTTTTAAATAACTTTCCTTGTTTTAATAATATATTTAAATCTTTACTTACATTTGAGCGTTCTAAGTTAAGATATTTACTTATGTCTAAAGTGGTTACACCATCACCATTATCAAGTTTTTTTAAAGTATTATAAATTAACTCTATTCTTTTCATAAGCTATCCCCCTTTATATACTTGCAATATGTATATAACATATGAACAATTTGTATTATTATTATTGAATAATTTAATTTACTGTATTAAAAGTAAGTTAATTTATTGTGATATGTATTATTTTACAATACACTTTTGTAGAAAGGCAATTAATAGTTATAGTATTATCTAAAATATTAGCTTCATACAATGTTGGCATAGATATTGCTTTTAATAATTGCATATCAATTTAACTGGAGGAGAAGCTTATGAAATATGCAATGATAGCAACATGGAGAATGGCTATTGAAGGAGTAACTAGCTCAACAGAATTATTAATTAATGGAAAATCAGCAGGAGATGCAATAGAAAATGCAATAAGAATGGTAGAAGACTTTCCTTTTTATAAATCAGTAGGATATGGTGGATTACCAAATGAAGAATGTGAAGTTGAACTAGATGCTGCTTATATGGATGGGGATTCCTTATCAATTGGTGCAATAGCTGGAATTAAAGATTTTAAAAATCCAATTAGTATAGCAAGAAAATTAAGTTATGAAGAAGTAAATTGTTTTTTACAAGGGCTAGGGGCAGAAGCTTTTGCACATAAAAATGGTTTTGAAAGAGTAAATATGTTAACAGATAGAGCAAAATTGCATTATGAAAAGAAAAGAAGAGAAATAGCAAAAGAAGGATTAAGTCCGTATGATGGACATGATACAGTTGGAATGATAGCATTGGATTCTAATAAAAAAATGGTAGCAGGAACATCAACTAGTGGTTTATTTATGAAGAAAAAGGGAAGAGTAGGTGATTCACCTTTATCAGGTTCAGGATTCTATGTGGACAGTGAAGTTGGAGGTGCTACAGCAACAGGACTTGGGGAAGATTTGATGAAGGGATGTATATCTTATGAGATAGTAAGATTAATGAAGGAAGGCTATCATCCTCAAGAAGCAACAGATATAGCAGTTAATAAATTAAATAAGGATCTTATAAAAAGAAGAGGCAATGCTGGAGACATATCAGTAGTAGCATTGAATAATAAAGGTGAATTTGGAGTTGCTACAAATATTGAAGGATTTTCATTTTCAGTAGCTACAGAAGAATTAGAGCCTGTAGTATATGTATGTAATAAACAAGAAAATGGAAAAACTACTTATGAAGTTGCAAGTGAAGAATGGCTGAATGAATATTTAAAGAGAATTAAGTCACCTATAACATTTGATTAAGGTAATAAGTAAATAAAAAAATAGAGATTATATTATGGAATATACTGGAGCTAATGAAATTCACGGAACTAGAGTAGCTTAATATATAATTTTAAGCAGAATAAAAAGCACACTATTACTTATTGAACAGAGTGCTTTTTTTAATATATTTAATGTATTAATAATGAAAGACGAGTATTGCCATCTCTACCAATAAGGGTTTCATTATTTAATAATGAACTCATAATTGCATCTTCACAGGCTTCTATAGAAGCTCTAAAGACTGTATCAATTTTATCTTCATGAATTTCATTTATATTAATGATAGCATTTGTTTTGTAGTGGGGAATAACATTTGCTGTTGAAAATCCGATTACAACATCTCCACTACCGTTACCTAAATGAGAGCCTAATCTTGCTAGTGAAACGTTCATTCTTTTACAAACTCTTTTTAATTGACGTGAGGATAAAGGTATATCTGTAGCAAGAATAATTATAATACTTCCTTTTTCTAAGGCCTCATCATGATAATCAGAAAGTCTAACGTTATCAAAAATGAAATCTTTCTTTAGTCCAAAATTACTTAATACTAAAAGGCCTACAGTGTACTCTTTTTCATCTAGTTCAATAATACGAGAAGCAGAACCAATTCCACCCTTCATTTCAAAGCAAGACATTCCTCTTCCAGCTCCAACACTGCCAAGTTCGAAATCTATGGTTGCATTTTCTATAGCTTCATAAACATCTTCTTCTGTTACAGCACATTTACGAATATCATTAAGATATCCATCATTACATTCTCCAACAACAGTATTAATAGTACCAGTATCTTTACCTATATCAGGATTATCTTTTAACATATGCTTTACTATAGCTTGTTGAACGGTACCAACATTTAAAGTATTAGTAAGGCCTATAATACTTTCTAAGGTACCAAGTTCATCAATTTGAATTAATCCACTTGTTTTAGTAAATCCATTTATTACATAGGTAGAAGCTATATACTTATTTAAAAAAATATTCTCTTCACTTGGAATAATTACAGTTACGCCTGTATGGATATCACCATTATCAATTGTCTTATGTCCCACTTTTATTCCTTTAACATCAGTAATCTTATTTAATTTCCCCGCTTTCATTTACATCTCCCATTTCAATACATAATTTAATAAGTTACAATTATCTCTACTTAATTATAAGATACTATAAATTGATGAAAAATTCAGCATATTTCGAATAATATTTATATTAATATACGCAATAATATGTATATTATTATTATAATACTT
>OGSQ01000332.1_pt1 | contig 21961 bp, 28 predicted proteins | sample 1573921 | NCBI WGS metagenome assembly OGSQ01 (sample SAMN03295832, study PRJEB24534) | human gut metagenome | isolation source: fecal sample 7 from infant 4 | host: Homo sapiens | place: USA: Pittsburgh, PA | collected 2014-07 | reverse complement strand
ATATAAATTATTTAACTTATTATTTGTTTCTTCATCTTGAATCATATTTTCTTCATTTATATTTGTATTATTAAAACTATTGCTTTCATTATCAACAGCTAAAACCTCTTTAAATCCTATATTAATGAAGATAATACAGCAAAAAATAAAGCCACAGATTAACTTAATCCCCTTTCCCCTCTCTAACATATCTCCTCCTATAATATTTGTAATATAGATTCAAGAACTGCCATTAAGATAGGTATTGCTAAGGTTAATATCAATATTTTAGCTGAAAACTCAACTTTACTTGCTATACTACCAGCTCCAGCATCCTTGCATATTTCACTACAAAATGTAGCTAAATATGATATTGCAAGTATCTTTAGTACTAATCCTATATAAACTACATCTACCTTAGCTTTATTTGATATATCTTTTATAAAGTTTAAAACATCACTAATACTTGATATAATAAATATAAATAAAAGAATACCTGCTACTAAAGAAACAAGAATTGCTACATCACTCCTTCTATCCTTTAGCATAAGAAAGATAAATAATGCAACTAAGGCAAAAGCTACAATTTTAACTATCTCCATACCTCCACCTAAAACATAAACATAGTTCTTACAGAATTAAATAAATCAGTTATTAATCCAATCACAGTAATTAGTATAATTACAATCCCAGCTATATTAGTAATTACTGCTACATCATCTTTGCCACTTGCCTTTAATACCTTATCAATTACGATAAGTAGAACTCCCATAGCCCCAATCTTAAATAATATACTTATGTCTAGCATTTCTTCCCCTCCTAATTAAATGAAAAAAATTGATATCATTGCTCCTAAACATATACCTAAAACTCTACACATTTTTGAATTTTTTTTTGCTAGCTCTTCTGCAGTACTGCAATTTACCTTTAAATTTTCTATAGTTAAATTAAAAATTTTATCTTGTCCATATACTCCTGTTTCTCCAAGTCCCTTAAAGAAGTCCTTTATTATGACCTCATCTTCACTTTTTAAAAAGTAATCCTGACTACTATTTTTATATTCCTTTTTAAATGCTGAATATACACTTTCTACTTCATTATTATTAAGTCTAGATGAAACACCACTTAATGTTGACTTTATTGGATCTTCCACTTTATGAGAAATATAATTTAAAGCTTCAGGTAATGGAGTGTTTGCATAAATAACTTCATTATTTAAAAATAAAATTGCTTTTAGAAATTCCTTAAGCTGTTTACTTCTCTTATTAAATGTTTCACCATAGTAGTATCCAATAAAACTACTAGATAAAAAAATAGTTAAAACAGCCATTATTTTAAGCATTTAACATCACCACTTTCTTCTATTGAATAAATATTCTCAATAGTACCAGGTCCTTTTCTACTACTTAAGATTATTATTCTATCTAAAATAGAATTTTCCAGTAGCTCTTTAAATACAGCCCTTTTATAAACATCATCAATACTATATCCATGAATTGTAACTATAATATTTACTCCAGAATTAAAAGCCATATTTAATGCTTCTATTTCGCCATATGTTCCAATTTCATCACATATTATTATTTCAGGGGATAAACTTCTTATAGCCATTATCATTCCATCTTTTTTGAAGCAATTATCTAATATATCTGTTCTTATGCCTATATCTAATTGGGGTATTCCATTAAAACAAGAAGCAATTTCACTTCTTTCATCTATAACAGAAACCTTCTTACCTTTTAAGTTATATAAAGGCATTCCATTTGAAATATTCCTAGCCATATCTCTTAATATTGTTGTTTTCCCACATTTAGGTGGTGAAACTATTAAAGTATTAAGAATACTATCATTTTTAGTAATATACTTCATAACCTCATTAGAGCATCCTTTAACTTCATGACATATTCTTATATTTAATGAAGATATATTTCTAATAGTTTTTATTTCCCCTTTATTTAAAACACATTCACCAGCAATACCTATTCTATGTCCACCCTTTATAGTTATATACCCTTGTCTTATTTCTTCTTCATAAGCATATAGTGAATAATTGGATATTCTCACCAAAATTTGTTTTAAATCATCAATGCTAGGTATAAATCTTAATATTATCTCTTTATAAGATAAATTTACTATAACTGGTTTATTTGCTTTTATCCTTATTTCTTGAACTGATAAGTTATTTATAAATATCTCCCTTAGTTCTTCTGCTAAATTTAAAGGTAGTAACTTTAAGATCTCCTCTTGGCTTTTCAAATTTTATCACTTCCTATTCCATAGTTATATTTAAGATTATTTCTTTCTATCAAATAATATTCATACATTTATTTAAATATGTAAAATATTTAATTTTAATTTAAATAAAAAAGCCATTGCTAGAAATCATTAAGATTAAAGCAATAGCTTATTATCAATATTTATAAAATAAAAAAGGGCCATCACTTACAAACTTTTCTTAAAAGTGACAGCTCTAAAAGTATTTTAGTAATTTATAACAAATTACTTCTTAAGTTGTTAATTATTAATTGTTATTTTTCTATGGCATTTTCATTACAGAAAGGACAAGGTATAATACCACTATTATTAATAGTATCTCCTTCTATAAATAAAGGTTTATGACAGTTATTACATTTTATTTCTACATACTCTTCTTCCATTTCCATTAAATCTTCAATGGATACCTCTTCGAAAAGCTCATCTTGTAACCCTATAATATCTTCATCAATGTATTTAAAATTTTCTTCTAGTGATTCTTGTTTATCAGATAGAATTCTTACTTCTTCTGATAATATGTCTATTAAAGATAGGATACCATCGAAAACCTCTTTATTTTTGTCATATTCAATACTAGATACTTCCTTTTTTAATAATTCAATTTTACTTTTTAAATCATTCATTTTTTCACATCCTTAAAATAGAACTATTCTATCTAATTATAACCTAAAGGGCTGTCTAACAAACAGCCTAAATTAAGAATTAAAAATTAAAAATGAATAATTACTGATGTAATTCTTACGAATTAATAAAATTAGTTTCTTTTCAAAACTCCTTCGGGAGTTTTTTCATTAATTTTTCATTGTTCATTCTTAATTTTCCATTGTGCTGTAGCACCATCTATGTTAAAACTATATTTTTTAATATAAAATAGGTGGAAGTATTTTACTTCCACCCTTTAAATATTAAGAATTTATCTCATTATGTAAGATTAAACTCTTTCCATGTACTCTCCAGTTCTAGTATCTACTCTTATTACATCTCCTTCATTAACAAACATAGGAACATTAACAACTGCTCCTGTTTCTAATGTAGCAGGCTTCATTGCATTTGTAGCTGTGTTTCCTTTTATCCCTGGATCAGCTTGAGTAATTAATAATTCAACGAAGTTTGGAGCTTCAACTGAAAAAGCATCACCTTTGTAGAATTTAATTACAGCAAACATATTTTCCTTAATAAACTTAATTGCATCTTCAACTTTCTCATAGTTTAGTGGAATTTGTTCAAAAGTTTCTTGATCCATGAAGTAGTATAATTCCCCATCTGAATAAAGGTATTGCATTTCTTTTCTTTCAATTACAGCTTCTTGTAATTTTGTAGTTGGGTTAAAAGTTGTATCAGTAACACCACCAGAAATTACGTTTCTTAATTTAGTTCTTACGAATGCTGCACCTTTTCCTGGCTTAACATGTAAGAAGTCTATTACTGTAAAAACTTGTCCTTCATACTCGAATGTAGTACCTTTTCTTAAATCTCCTGCTGATATCATTAAATATCCCTCCAAAAACTTTATTCCATATTTAGTTATCTCTTATCAACCTAAATATTCATAACAATAACTTTGTTTACGACATAACAAAAATATTTTATCAAAATTCACAAATAAATGCAATTCTTTATATAAACTTATCCTAATTTATATTAATTATATTTAATTGCTTACTAAATCTAATTCTAGAGAAATTTTATTATCAATATATTTCAAGCTATAATTTTCAATATTATAAACATATAATTGCTTCAATGCATCTTGAACTTCTTCTTTGCTCCCTTTAATTTCAGCTTTAATTTTCCACTCATTATTTGAATTATTATAACTAATTACCTCTAGATTTTTAATGCTCCTAAAATCATTTTCTATTTCTTTTATATATTTTGCATTTTTCTCTTCTGTTATACTAGTTTCTAATGCGTCATTTTTATGTATTTCATCTAAATTATTATTAAGAAACATAAAAATACATTGTACTCCAGTAAGTAATGCTATTATTAGATATATAATTATTTTTTTATTCATAAACAACCTCAACTAAATAAGTTTTATCATTAACTTTCCTTATAGAATTAATTTTAAAATCTGTTTCCTCTTCTATATAAAAAATAGTATTTTTATTTTCAGTCTCTATAGTTCCATCATTATTGCTAAAATTAAAAGTTTTAATATCTTCATTTAAATAATCTAAAACATCAATAATTTTCTCTTGCTTGCTATTTTTCACCTCTACATCATTACTAATAACTTCTATTGAATCATTATTACTAAGATAATTTTCAATAGTATCAATTGATTTTGGCAATAGTAAAAAATTAAGTATTATTAATAATAAAATCAATATCTTACTATCTTTCTTTTCCTTACTTTTCTTTTCCATAACATATTCAATTGGAATAAAGTTTTTATTTTCTATATATCTTTTCATATATGCCCTCAACTAAATCAATATTTTTCATCTTAAATCTTTTTACTTGATCCACTAGAGATTCTATATTTACGCTTTTATCTATTATTAATAATTTCTCATCATTTATTAAACTGATAATTTTACAAACTTCCTCTTCATTATTAGCAATAACAGAATTAATTATATATCCCTTTTCTAAGGATAAAACATGGAATATATTGTTTATTCTAAATAATATATTAGAATCCTTTGAATTCTTAATTTCCCTTATTACTTTGTTCTTTATATAAAATTGTATAGGTTCTATAGTTAGCTCCGTGGAGTCATTAGTTAATGAAATCAAATTATTATTTCTAATTGAATATAAATAGGCAAGATTATCCTTCTTATTGTATTCATAACTAAATAAGAAGTTATCTTTATCAGAAAAATCTTCATTTATCTTTTTTCCAATAAAATCTCCTATTCCTTTATTACTAGAATTAAACCCATATTTCTTAATTAAAAGTATTTGAGATAAAAATATAATTCTCCTTTTTCTTGATATATTATCTAAAAGCTCACTATAATTATTTCTATTATATTCATTACCTTTATAAATATAGGTGTCTTCATATATTCCAATATTACTAATCATTATCTAACCTCCGTAAATATATTGAGTTTTATAAGTTGATGGCAAGAATTTATATTCTTTATCATTAATTTCATCTAAACCTATATACATTTTAGAGCTACCTTTTACCTTAGTAATGTAGTATTTGTTATTTATTTTTTCTAAAGCATAACTTTTAAAATTTGAATTGCTATTAGATATTTCTTTACTTAAACCAACTAAATTATTTAAGGAATCAGAATTTCTCTTTATTTTTATATTAAGAGTCTCTAAATACTCTTCCTCTTCAATACTTAAGGATTTTTTATCAGAATAAGTACGATATTCATTGGATCTTAAATGTATATTTAAAATAAATTTTAATGATATGTTTGATATTACAATTATTATCATAAATATAATTATTGTTTCTACTAAGGAAAAACCTTTTTTCTTTTTAGTAACTTTTAGATGCATATTATTCTTTCTTCACCTTTTTTATTAGTAATTTTTAAATAATTTATATTTTCTTTTTTATATACCTCAAAATTTGATACATTTCTCATAAGTATATTAGTTCCATTACCTAAGTATCCATTTGTAATTATCACTATCTTATCTTTACTTAACATAATCTTTTTCTCAACAATACCTTCTTTAAAATGATCAATTTTATATTTAATTATTATTTCATCACCTATAGTATTATCTACCACATCAATAGAAGTTATCATATCAGTTTTTAATAATCTATCAAGATTTAGAAGAGCATCGTCAAAATCATTATAGTATTTTATACTTTCTATTAATTTATTGTAATTAGTATAAGCTACCTTTATAGTGCTAAAAGCTATAGTCAAAATTATTAAATGAATAAATAAAGATATCATTACTTCAATAAGTGTCATAGCTTTTTTACTTTTTTTCCATCCAATGAGATTTAACAAATTCCCTTTCAGCTAGAACACCTCCATTATCGTCTTTAATTGTAATGGAATATAAATAAATTTTATCTTCAAGTTTAATTTCTATTCTTTTTAAAGTAATATCCTTTCCTCTTTCTAGAGACATAAGAGGTAGATTCATTAAGGTATCTAAAATATCATTTGTATATTTAAATGATGTTTCCTCACCTAAATCACTAAATTTATTATTATATTTAGCTTCATTTTCTATAGCATACGCTACTCTTTCAGCTTCTTCTCTTAATTTTCTATTATTTAACGCTTTAGTACTCATTATAATAATTTGGCTTACAATAGTTAAAGCCATCAGAATAATTGCAAGAGAAATAATTACTTCAACTAAAGTATTACCTTTTTTCAATCTATAATATCCCCCTCATTTTTATCACTAACCCTTATAATATCATTCCCTACAGAAACTTTTAACTCTAAGGATTTATTTAAGTAAGCACTTCTAATATTAATAGTACCTGCTTTTGTAATAAAGCCTTCTTCACTAACTTTATTATTTCCACTAAAATTACTTCCTATTTCAAGGCCATCTTCAAGTTTAATAACCTTTTTAATTGGAGCTTTGTTATTATCTACTGTAAAAGATATACTTTTTCTATCTAATTCAACTGAAAGATTTCCAGTAATCTCATTTTTCCTACAGTAGGCCTTACTGAAGCTTAATAAATCCCTTACCTCTAAGGCTGTACTTTCTAACTTTATTTTTTCTACAGAATTTTTATAAAACTTATATCCTAATGATGCTAAACTAGATAAAAGTAACATTATCGATAGTACTATTATTACTTCAATAAGGGTATAACCTTTCTTCATTGAAATCCTCCATCTAATATTGCACCAAATAAAGGTAGTATAAATATGAAAAGAAAAATTACTACAAACCCTCCCATAATAATTACTGAAGCTGGTTGTAATATAGCCATATATCTATTAATCTTCGATATAAGTCTTTTTTCTAAGTATATACTTAAAGATTCAAGCCTTTCATCCATGGATCCACCCTCTTCACCAAGCTTAATAATAGATTTTGTATAATTAGAATAATTCCCCATTTTCCTAATAGCATCTGATATACTTTCACCCTTTAATATGCTTGAGTTCAAAAAAGTAAATCTATCTATTAAATCTCTATTCTTAAAACTTGTAGATGAATAAACTAATCCATTAGATAAGTTAACTCCACTTTTAATTATTATTGATAAAATTGAAATAAATACAAACTCATTAAATTCTTTATAAATTCCAATTTTATTTAGTAACCTAGGTACTTTATCTTTTAAAAAGGTTTTATAAACTAAATAAGGGATTACTAATCCCCAACATACAAGATATACTAGAAATTTATAAGGATTATCTTTTATAAAAATTGAGAGCTTATAACATAGGCTAGATATTAAAGGTTCATTTATATTTAAGCTACTATAGAACTCATGAAAACTTGGTATAACATATAAAATCATAAAAATAACTAATAATAAACATGAAACTAATATAAAGATTGGATAAGACAAGGTATTCTTTATAGTATTTTTTATAAAGTTTATTTTATCACAGTATTTTTCTACTCCAATTAAGGCTTCATAGTGATTTCCACTTTTTTCTCCCATTGAAATCATACCTATAAAAAACTCTGGATATAAATCATTGTAACTTTTAAATGCATCGCTTAAAGAATTTCCTTCTAAAATTGAAAGCTTTATATTATCTATACTCCTTAAGTAGTTCTTATTTAAAGGTAACTCCTTAAGTAAGTCAAAAATTAATATTAAAGAAATTCCTTCTTTATGCAAAATAGCCATATTACTAGAAATCAAACTTAAACTGCTATAACTATACTTATTAAATGATAATTTTATTTTCTTCATAGTTTAATCCCTCTTCTAATAAAAAATTATTATAATCAAAATAAGTAATGTCTCCTCTTATAATCAAGTCATCTAAATTATTAATCATTTCATAGTTACTAAGTTCAATTATTTCCTGGAAAATATTTGAAATTAATTTCCTAATCTTTTCATCAATATAAACTACAGAGCTAATAACCGTTCTTCCTTTATATCCAGTATAATTGCATAAACTACATCCCTTTTCTTTGTAAGTCTTTATTTTCTTGTTATTTAATAAAACTTCCTCATTAACTTCTTTGCATTCACTACATAGAACTCTTATTAATCTCTGTGATACTATGCCAACTATTGAATCCTTTATTAGATATTGTTTGACTCCCATATCTTCTAACCTATAATAGACTTCTCTAGGTGTCTTAGTATGAATGGTTGAATATACCTTATGTCCTGTTAAAGAAGCTGTAACTACTAAACTTGCTGTTTCTTCATCTCTTATTTCACCTATCATTAATATATCTGGGTCTTGTCTCAAAATGCTTCTAAGTCCATTTGCAAAAGTTATATTAGCTTTTCTATTTAAGCTAACCTGATTTATCCCATTAATTAAAACTTCTACAGGATCTTCTATAGTTGTAATATTCACTTCACTTTTGTTTATTTCCTTCAGAATAGAATAAAGAGTTGTAGACTTTCCACTTCCAGTAGGCCCATTTATTAATACCAATCCATTTTTTAAAGCTATTATTTTTTTAAGCTTTTCTCTTTGATTATTAGTCATATTCAGGCTTTTTAAATCATGAGTAAATATTTCCCCATATAAAATTCTTATAACTAGCTTTTCTCCATAAGTTATAGGTATAGTTGATATCCTTAAATCATAATTTTTTTCTTTTATAGTAACAGTTGACTTACCATCTTGTGGTCTACGCTTCTCAGTGATATCCATGTTAGCTAAGATTTTAATTCTAGATAAAAGTCTTTGATATTCTAAATCTGTGATTTTACAATATGAAATTAAAATACCATCTACTCTTATTCTAATTAAAATATCATTCTTTTGAGGCTCAAAATGGATATCTGAAGCATAGCTACATATGGCTTCTTCCATTATTTTATCAATTAAGTTTTCTTCCTCACCTAAAAATACTTTATCAATAAGATTTTTAATATAATTTTCATCAGTATTAATAAATTGAATTCCTTTATTATATAGAAACTCCAGTTCGGTTTTATCGTATGTTATATCTTTATTTCTAGATAAAACTATAACTTTCTTATCTTTTATAGAAACTGGAATCATACAATTTTCCATAGCCTTAAATTTATTAATTTTTCTTGCAGTTTTTAAGTCTATTTGACTAATATCAATCTTTTTCATTTAATCACCATTAAAATTATGGTCCATACTCTATCTTTTTAAACATTATTTATAAGTTTTATTTACAAATATAACTAAATATAAAAACCTCTGCAAATTTTATAACTTTGGAAATACTTAATTATAAATACTACAAAAAAACTGCTATAAATTTTATCAGCAGTTTTATTTTATACTCTGTATATGTATGTATCCTTATATTAATTAAGGGACGCCCTTAAGCATCCCTTAATTAATATCTATAAAATAATATTTACCTTCACTAGCTTCAAGTTGTGATATAGTTCCATCTACAGAAATATATAATTTTTCTGTATTATTATCATCTCCACCTACAAATATTATATTTCCATCTTTATCTTTAGATAATCCTTTTTCGAGATTAATTAATTTAGGAAAATCATAAACTAATCTTTTGATTGAGCCTTCACTATATTTGTACAAAGAGTAATTATTGTTTTCAAGTCTACCTAGTATATATATTCCATCTTTAGTAACTTCAACATCACTTACTTCAACTATTTTATCTATTGTTTCTACTAATTCACCTTCATTATTTATTACTTTTAAGAATCTTTCCTTGTTGTCTTTCTCTTGAACAATAATTAAATTTTCCTCAATAACTTCTAAATATTCTACATAACCTAAATCTAATTTAAATAATAAGTTCTCTTTTTTTTCAGAAACATTGTAAGTAAAAACTCCATTATTCTTATTATTATCTATGCCGTAATATACAAGAGTGTCTTCATTTATCCAATCTATTAAGTCACCAGATATTATCACATCACTATTAAAATCAATATAAGTATTATTCTCAATATCCTTAATTTTTAAATCTAAATATCCATCTTTAACAAAATAAGAAAGGTATTTACCTTTTAAAGATACCTTAGGTGAAACAATTGTTTCATCTACCTCAACACTATACTCTTTAGATAAACTATTAATTTTAATTTCTCCATTATCATTAAGAATAAAAGTTCCAGATTCTTCATCATAAGAAGTTATAATATAATCTGTATCAACAATTTCATACTTATTATCTTTTAAATTATATATCTTATACTCACCAGAATTTTCAATAGCAATTGCGCCTTTTGAAAGCTCAATTTTAGGTTCTTCTGTCTCAGTATTATTACACCCAATAAAAGCTATATTTATTAAAATAATAAAACCACTAAGGAAAACTTTTTTTCTCCCTTTTCTATTCATTTTATCCCTCTTTAATTTAATACTACACCACTGCAAATAAATGTTGCTTCTCCAGTCATAAAAACATCATTATTTACTATTTCTACTATTAGATTACCACCTAATGTAGTTATTTCAGCTTTCGATTCACAAAGCCCTAGTTTATTTAAAGCTACTAAAGATGCACAGCAACCTGTTCCGCAAGCTAGAGTTGCCCCAGCCCCTCTCTCCCAAGTTCTCACTTCTATGCTTTCTTTATTAAATATCTTTACTAAATTCACATTAGTATTTTCTTTAAATAAATCATACTTTTCTATTATCTTTCCATCTTCCATAGAATATTCATTTTTATTATTAATCAAAATAGTATGAGGCACTCCCATTAATAAAGCTGTTAACTTATATCTTTTATTATTAATTTCTACAACTTCATCAATTAATTCATCCTTATTATTAAGCTTTATATCTTCACCTTCAAAACTAGGCTTCCCCATATTAACTCTTACTAAATCTACTTTATCATCTTTATTTATAAATAACTCTGCAATTTTAACTCCATCACCAGTTTCAATAGTTATATTTTTCTTTTTCACTATTCCTTCTTCATATAAATATTTTGCAAAACATCTAATAGCATTTCCACACATATTTGCTCTTGAACCATCACTATTAATTATTAACATCTTAGCATCAGCTATATCAGAATTTCTAATTATAACCAATCCATCTGCACCTATTCCAAATCTTCTGTCACAAACCTTTTTAGCAATTCCTATTTCGTCTTTTAAATAATTTTCTTCTTTATCTATTATAAAAATAAAATCATTTCCTAAGCCTTGCATCTTTATAAAATTCATAAAACCCCTCCCTTTAGCTTTATATGCCATTGAAAAATGTAATTACTAAATGTTATACTATCATTATGTTATTACCAAAGAAAGGATGATACTTATGGCATTGGATGGAATCTACTTATATAGTTTAGTATCTGATTTTAAAAAATCAATATTAAATTCTAAAATAGATAAAATAAATCAACCAGAAAAAGATGAAATAGTTTTAACTTTAAGGAAAGGAAGAGAAAATATTAAACTTCTAATATCTGCTTCTTCAAGATTTCCTAGAATTCATATTACTAGTATAAGTAAACCAAACCCACTTCAAGCACCTATGTTTACTATGGTAATGAGAAAATACTTAATTGGTGGAAGAATAACTGATATTCTTCAATTAAATGGTGATAGAATTATAGAACTTCATATAGAATCTACTGATGAACTTGGATTCAATAGTAAGTATATATTAGTTGTAGAAATTATGGGAAGGCATAGTAATATAACACTTGTAAGAGATAGAGATAAAAAAGTTATGGAATGTATTAAACACTTATCTCTAGATAAAAATACTTACAGAGTATTATATCCAGGAGTAGAATATGTATATCCTCCAACATCAAGTAGGCTAAATCCTTTTGATTTTTCTTATGAAAGTTATAATTCTTATATTTTAACTAATGATATTCCTATAGATGAAAATATTTTTTCTAATATTTTTACTGGTATTAGCAAATCATTATCTAAGAATTTATATAAAAAATTCTCCTATGATAATAATACCATAAATAAGCAATCTTTTTATAATTCATTTAAAATTTTCATAGAAAATATTGATAATATTTTTTCTTATAAGATTTATAAAGATGAAAAATCCTTTAAAGACTTTCACTGTGTAAATTTATTTAATTTAGATAAAGAATATCAGGAAGTTGAATTTGATAATCCTAATATATTACTTGATAACTACTTTGCTACAAAAGATAAGCAAGATAGACTTAATAGTAGAAGTATAGATATGCAAAGACTTATTACAACTAACATAGAAAGATGTAATAATAAAGAAAAGAAATTAAATGATATTTTAAAGGAATGTGCTAAAAAAGACTCTTATAAGATAAAGGGTGATTTATTAACTTCTTATATCTATATGATAAAAAGAGGTGAAAAAAATATAGAGGTGTTAAATTTCTATAATGAAGAAAATGAAGAGTATATTAAAATAGATTTAGATGAAAATAAAAGTCCATCTGAAAATGTTCAATATTATTATAAAAAATATAATAAACTAAAAAAATCTGAAGAATCTGCTATAGATCAATTAGAAAAAAATAATGGAGAATTAGAATATCTTACTTCAGTCTTAACAAATATAATAAATTGTGAAAATTACGATGAAATAGATGAAATAAAAAAAGAACTTGTTGAAACAGGCTACTTAAGATTTAAGGGGAATAATAAAAATAAAAAATCAAAAGCATCAAAACCTATTCATTTAAAGTCTTCTGATGGAATAGATATATATGTTGGTAAAAATAATATTCAAAATGATAACTTAACTTTAAAATTTGCAAATAAAAATCACTACTGGCTTCATACTAAAAACATCCCAGGATCTCACGTTATATTATGTAGCGATAATCCTTCTGATATAGCTCTAGAAGAAGCTGCTAGCTTAGCTGCTTATTATAGCAAAGCTAAAAATTCTAGCAAAGTTCCAGTTGACTATACTAAAGTTAAGAATATTAAAAAGCCAAATGGTGCAAAACCAGGAATGGTAATTTATCATACAAACAATACAATATACGTAGAACCTAGGTGCTGTGGCACAATGGAAAATTAAAAATGAATAATGAAGAATTAATGAAAAAACTTCCTTAGGAGTTTTGAAATAATTGAAAGGGATGCTTTAAAGCATCCCTTTCAATATAATAATTATAATGTAAATCCTTTTAAAATTTTTATAATTATATTTTTGTAATTTGGAACAAATTACTTCCTAAATTTTCAATTCTTAATTTTTCATTTTTAATTGGTTAGTTAGATATGGTTTATAACCATATCTCCATTATTTTTAATTAATTCATTATCAAAATATTGATAATAGTAACATTTTAGTTTACCATTATATAATTTTCTATTTTTGCTTGATTTAATATTAAAAGGACTTTCAAAGTTTTCATAAGAAGTTAATATATTAAAATCCCAGTTACTTAATTTTTTCTTATAACCACCAAATATCTTATATAGTTCTTCTACTTCTCTCTTTTCTCCAAGTCTTTCACCATAAGGAGGATTTGAAATTATAAAGCCATATTTATCTGCACTAGAGAATTCTTTAAAATCTCTTCTATGGAATTCAATATACTTTGATACACCTGCTTTTTCAGCATTACTTCTAGCTACTTTAAGAATTCTTCCATCAATATCATATCCTAATAGCTTTATATCTTTATGCTTTATTGCTCTTTCAGCACCTTCTCTTACTTGTTCAAATATATCTGCTTCCATACTAGGCCAAGTTTCACAAGTAAAGGATCTACACATTCCAGGTGCAATATTTTGCATTATCATTGCAGCTTCGATCAGTATAGTTCCTGAACCACAAAATGGATCTACTAAAGCAAAGTCTTCTTTCCATCTAGATATTAATACCATAGCTGCTGCTAATGTTTCTTTTAGCGGAGCTGCTCCAGCCTCTTCTCTATATCCTCTTTTGTGTAAACCTGGTCCTGATGTATCTATTGTTAATGTTACAACATCTTTAAGAATTGCCACTTCTATCTTATATAAAGGACCATCTTCTGAAAAATGTGATGCTCCATAAGCTTCACTCATACTATCTACTATGGCCTTTTTTACTATAGATTGACAATCAGGTACACTATGTAAAGTCGACTTTACTGACTTACCATTAACATGCATTATCCCATCTACAGGTATAAGTTCATTCCATTTTACCTTTTTAGTTCCTTGGAATAATTCTTCAAAGCTTCTAGCTTCAAATTCTGCCATCTTTATTAAAACTCTATCTGCTGTTCTTAAATGAATATTTGCAATTGCTATATCCATTTCATCACCAGTAAAATAAACCTTACCGTTTTCAGTTCTTAAATCCTCATAACCTAATGCCTTTAATTCTTTTGCAGTTATTCCTTCAAGTCCAAAGGTAGTGGTTGCAATTAAATCATATTCCATATTTGTCTCCTTACATCATTCGTATATTTTTACTGAGTCACTATTATCTATTTCTTCTATTTCAACAGCTATAATTTCGCTTTTGGAAGTAGGGATATTTTTACCTACATAGTCAGCTCTTATTGGTAATTCCTTATGTCCTCTATCTATTAAAACAGCTAATTGAATTTGAGCAGGTCTTCCTCTATCAATTATTGCATCTATTGCCGCTCTTACAGTTCTACATGTATATAATACATCATCAACTAATATAACTTTTTTACCTGAAACTTCTACACCAAGATTTAAATTATTTACTTCTGGTGAATCTTGAATTTCTGTAATATCATCTCTATATAAAGTTATATCTACATATCCAACTGGTATTTTTACTCCTTCAATATTCTCAATATTTTTAGCTATTCTTTCAGCAATAGGATATCCCCTTCTTTTAATTCCAATTAAAACAATATCCTCTATACCTTTATTTTTTTCAATTATTTCATGAGAGATTCTTATTAAACTTCTCTTAATAGCTTTTTCATCTAATAGATTTGCTTTTAATTTCAATTATTACACCTCTACTTCCTTAATGATTCTAATATCTTTGAAAAATAATCAGGCAATTCTGAATCAAATTCTATATATTCTTTAGTTCTTGGATGAATAAATCCTAAAGATTTAGCATGTAAAACCTGACCACTTAATTTAAACTTCTGTTTCTTAAGTCCATATAAAGGGTCACCAACTAGTGGATGACCAATTGATGCCATATGCACTCTAATTTGATGGGTTCTTCCAGTTTCTAGATTACATTTTACTAAAGAAGTTCCATTATTATATGTTTCTAATACCTTATAATGAGTAACTGCTCTCTTTCCATCTTCAACTATAGCCATCTTAAGTCTATCTTTTTTATTTCTTCCTAATGGCTTATCAACCATTCCCTCATCTTTAGAGAATTTTCCTTCCACTAAAGCATAGTACTCTCTTTTTATACTATGTTCTTTAAATTGTTCAGATAAAAAGTTATGTGCATCATCATTTTTAGCAATTACTAGTACTCCTGAAGTATCTTTATCAATTCTATGAACTATTCCTGGTCTAATTACTCCATTTATTCCTGATAAATCTTTACAATGATATAATAATCCATTAACTAAAGTACCTGAGTAATTTCCTGGTGCTGGATGAACAACCATTCCTTGAGGCTTATTTATTACTATTAAATCTTCATCCTCATATACTATATTTAATTCTATCTCCTCAGGAGTTACATTTAACTCAATTGGTTCTTTCATTAAAACAGTTACATTATCATTGTTTTTTAGCTTATAATTACTTTTTACATTTTTATTATTAACAAAAACATTGTTTTCATCAATTAGACCCTGAATAAATGATCTAGATTTACCTTCTATTTGAATAGATAAGTATTTATCTATTCTTTCTCCTACATTCTCATCTGTTATTATAAAATTTATATTTTCCATATGTTAACTCCATTTATGCATCTTCCAATTAATTGTTTACATTAATACTCTTTTATATAATTAAAATCTATAAAACTCTTTACGTAAATAAAAAAATTGAAAATATCCTTGATTTCTTTTTATACAAATTACTAAGATTAATCCTACGTAAAGGATATTTACTAAATCTTTATGTAATTATATGCACATTATAATATATTGCAACTTTACACTCAATAGATAGTCTAAAAGTTTTATATTTTCATAGAATCTTTTTACAACTTGTATAATACTCTTAAATATAAAATTTTAATGAAAAGAAAAAACTCCCTAGGGAGCTTTTAAAATCAAATTAATAATATCTTATTCTTCAGAATTTGCAAAGAAACTCTTTATTTCATCAATATCATCATTATAACTATCTTCTATTTCCTCAATATTTTTACTAGATAACTCTATACCTTTTTCTTCTATCATTCTGTCTAATGGTTCAGAAATACTATAATTTTTAGTTAAATCTTTTTCAAGTTCATCAAAAGTTTCTGTTTGAGCATTCATAAAGTTTCTAAACTTAGCTCTAAACTTAATAAATTCTTGCTTAACCTTCTCATATTCATCATTAATTAATATAACATCACTATGAGCTTTATCTAATACCTTCTGAGCTGATTCATTTGCCTTAGAGAGAATCATTTCAGCTTCTTTTTGTGAAGTTTCTCTAGCTTGTTCTGCTGCATTTTGTGCAAGTAGCAATGTATTTTGAATAGTATTTTCTATTTTAACATAATGCTCAAGCTTTTCGTTGACTCTAGATAAATTTTCCTTTAGTCTTGAATTTTCCTTATATAGCTCTTCATAGTTATCTATAATTTCATTTATAAATTCATCTACTTCCTCACTATCATAGCCCCTAAATCCTTTTTTAAACTCTTTGTTACTTATATCCATTGGAGTAAGCTTCATAATATCACCTCTAAATTTTAAATATATTTTTTAATTCTCACCTTTTGCTTCCCACTTCTAGTTTCACCTATAATATCTCCTACTAAGAACTTACCACTACCTCTTACAGTAATCCTTGTACCTTTAATTATTTCTTGGCTTTTATCTTTTGCTTTGACATAATCTATTAAAACTTTACCAGAATCAATTATTTCAATAGCCTTTGATCTAGAGAAATTACAAAGTTTTGCTACTATGCTATCAATTCTTAAAGAAGCAACATTTATTACAAACTCTTCAAACTCTACTTCAGGCATATCTTCCATATCAGTTACTAAAGTAACTTCAACTGGAGATTTTCCAATATAAGATAAATTACTTAAAATATAATTGCTTATTTCATTAATTACAGGTAAATATGCAGCATTTTCTTTCACTACAATATCGCCAATTTTATTTCTCTCTATTCCTAATGACAAAATACCACCAAGAAAGTCCTTATGCTTCAAATTTGAAAAGTTAGATTTGTTCATAATTTTAATTATGTCAATAGGAAACTCTATTTTATAATTATTATTAAATGAAATCATTCTTCTTTCAGCTTCTGGAAAAAGTCCATTGCTTTCTACTAAAAAATTATTACTATTTAAAATTTTTTCAAAATAACTCCATATATTAGGTGGATAAAAAGCATTACTAAAAACAGGAATATCTTTTTCATAAGCTAATTTATATTTTTCAAAAATCTTAGTTGCATCTATAATGTCTTCATCCGTAAAAATATTAAGGAGTTTTTCCTTAGATAACATTAAAACAACTCCTTAAACTTATATTTTTATTTATTAAAATTAAATAATGCCCTAGAGCTTAATTCATTTTTCAGTTCATTTGTTACTTCTACATTTGAAGGTGAAAGTAAGTATACTCTTTGTTCTATTTCTTGAAGTGTTGCTCCTAATACAAAGCAAGAACCACTAATAAAATCAACTAATCTTTGAGCTACCTTAGTTTCTAATGTAGTTGCATTAACTAAAACTATTTTTCTAGCCTTAATAGCATCTGCTATATCTCTAGCGTCATCATAGTTCATTGGTTTTGTAACCATAACTTTTGCTGTTGATGAAGTATGTATATTTACTACTTTATTAGCTTTTTGTCTAGTCCCAATAGTAACTATATCCTCTACAGCTTCCTCTTCTTCCATTTCTTCATCATTTATATCATCGTATTCCTCTTCATATTCTCCAAGGCCAATTATTTCTTTTAATTTTCCAAACATATTACTCATTTAAATCTCCTCCTAAATAATTTCTTTTACCAAATATTCCTTCCCCTACTCTAATTAAATTAGAGCCTTCCTCAATAGCAATTTTATAATCATGAGTCATCCCCATAGATAATATTTCCATAGATATATTCTTATATTTTTCTTTACTAATTTTATCAAAAATAGCTTTCATCTTATTAAAATAATATCTATTTTCATCATCATTACCTTTTGGAATAACTGTCATAAGACCTTTTACCTTACAATATTCGCATTTTTCTACTTCTTCTATCATTTTAGGAAGTTCTTCTTCGAATATGCCACCCTTACTTTCTTCTTTTCCTATGTTAATTTGAATTAAGAGATTTGCATAAATCTTATCTTTAGAAAATTCCTTTTCAATTTTTCGAAGTAGTTTTATGCTAGATAAAGAATGGATTAAGTACACTTTACCTACTAAATATTTAACTTTATTAGTTTGTAAATTACCTATAAAATGCCACCTTATGTCTTTTGGAAGAATTTCTTCCTTATTTATTAACTCTTGAACCTTATTTTCCCCAAAATCTCTTTGATTTTTTTTATAAGCTAGTTCAATGTCTTCAATCGGCTTAGTCTTTGATACAGCTACTAAAGTCACATTATCCGGTATTTTTTTAACTATTTCTGCTATATTTTCTTCTATATTCAAGACATTACCTCCTATAAAAGTATCTAGTAGCAATTTACATAATGTATTAATTCTCCAAGAAGTCTTAAAATCCTTCATTTTTTTAATTTTTTTTTATTTATTTTTAATTTTTTTATTTATTTAACTTCGTATCTCTCCATGTATTTAGCTTCAACGAATTGCTTAGTTGCAGGAATTATCAATTCTTCTTTTTCCTCTATTTCAACTTTAATTCCTCTTATTAATAAATTTTGAATAAAACTATTATCTGATAATAAGTAAGCCTTCATTTCTTCAGGATTACCTATTGCATATATATAAAATGGACCTACAGTAGTAGAATTATCGTCAAAACCTATAGAAGCCCAATTACAACTTACTGATGTTTTGGGTAATACTCTATGACCATTTATTGATATAGCTTGTGCTCCAGCATATCTAATCTCATTAATAGTTCTTGCAAAATCATCTTCATGGAATAATTTCATATTCATTTGAAAGTTTGTATCTAAGACTTTATCTATATCAGCATCTTGAATTTTAATAATTAATCCTGGCCCTTTAACATCAGATATACCGCTTAATCCTCCATAGTCAATAAGTTGACTTTTCATATTTTCAATTAATTTTTTCTTTTGTTCAGGATCAGTTCCCTTATACTCATTTATCTTGTTTGCATACTCAATATTTTGGTTTTGAATATCTTCAATTTCTTTATAAAGCTTATTTCTCTCTTCAACTGCCTTTTTATAATCAACAGCATTTAATGAAGCTATATCTTTACTAGTATTATTCATATCAATAGTATTAATAATTAAAAAACCAGTAAAAACAGATGCAATTAAAATGAAAATTTTCCCTTTTAAATTTTTCATTTATTCACCTCTTTTATAGTTCTTCAATTTTTCAATTATCAACCTTCTTATTACAGCAAAGTTATCAAATATTCTTCCTCCAAATACTATTACAGCTGCTATATATACAGGAATACCAAGTTTATCTCCTAAATATGCAAGGCCTGCTGCTAATAATGCATTACCAAAGAACCCTGAAATAAAAATATCGGCTTTAAAATTCTTAGATAATGATGCTCTTACAGCACCAAAAACTGAGTCTAAACAAGCAAGTATTGCAACAGACATATAGGGAGATAATGTAGCTGGTATATTTACTTCTAATATTAATCCTAATACAATTCCCAGTAGTAGTCCTATAAATGCTATCATCTCATACCCTCCCTTAATTTACTGGAATAACATACTCATTTTTTAAAGTTTGAGTAGTTTTATTTATTATAATTTCATCACTTAAAACTATATCTTGTTTATAATTTGGAAGCACACCATAATCTAATCCGCCTGGAAAGTTAGCTCCAACGTTTAAAGCTTGTTTATCCCCTATTGCTTTAATTACGACTTTTTCTGTATGATCTATTTTTTCTGTACCAACCCATATCCATTTTCCAGAGTTTTTAATCCCAGTTTGAGGTGTAACTCTTACACCGTTAACTGAAATAGCTTCTGCTTTTTGATACCTTAAAAAGTTAACTATATGAACTATTTCATCTTCACTAATAATACTATTTGATGTATCATTATTAGATCCAAATATATTAGTTTTGGGTGTTAACGTTATTATAATCCCTGGCCCCTTCACATCTAATAATCCTAAATTCATTCTAGCATTATCCAATTGCTTCTTAATTTCTGCTTCAACTTCACCTTCCGCTGCTGCAGTTTCTTCTAATTTTTTTAGTTCTTCTGATAATGTATTATTAGTATTAACTAATTCTTCTTTTTCTTTCTTTAGAGATTCAACTTCTGCTGCAATATCTAAATTTTGATTAGATAAATTAGCCTTATTATTTTCATTTATTAATTTAAACTGATGTGCAAGCAAAAAACCTAATAATGCACATACAACTGCTACAAATATTTGTGATGTAATTTTTTTCATATAGCTGCCTCCCCTCATTCACTAACTTTTATTACTGGTGGTATTTCATCCACACTCATATCTATGTATCCCTTAGCAATTGTTCCTTGGTTAATTAAGTTTAATGCTAAGTTTATTTTATCTAAAAGATTTTCTCTATCTCCGACCCTTATTTCAACATTACCTATATAACATATAATACTATTAATATTGTTTAAATTAATTTCAGAAAACTTCTGCCCCTCAGGCATATTTTCAATAAGGGTATAAAACTCATCCAAAGTTTTAGGTACTTCTATATCATCAGATATAGATTCTCCCAACTTTTTATTCGATACATCGATACCTGAAATTTTTGTTAATGCTCTATCAGATATATCAACTACTTCTTCAACTATTATCCCTTCATTATTAATTATTTTAAAATTCCCTTTATTTTCAATATAATAAGCAACTTTATTTTCAATAATATTTATATTTATATTATTAAGACCATTTTTACTTATTTTCACTTCCTTAATATATGGATTTTCCTTTAATTTATTTACAATATCATTGTAATCTAATGTAAAAATATTATCCCCTATATTATGCTTTAACTTTTCTTGTAAACTCTCATTACTAATTGTTACTAATCCACTAATTTTTATTTCCTTTAAATTAAAAAAAGGAGCTTTATATATAAATATAATAATTCCAATTATTAAAACAAATAAACCTAAAATAATTCTTTTTATTAACTTTTTCTTTTTTTTCTTCTTAACAAATTGATTTACCTTATTATTCATAGCCAACCTACTTTTACATAATTTCTATCTAGTATAATAATATCACTTTTTGGGTATTTTTTCATTACTATTTTTACTAAATTTAAATTTTTATAATAATTTAATAAATTCTCCTATAAATCTATAATAATTAACTTAACCGACCTTAAACTTACATATGTCATCACAAAACTTTTTTTAACAAAATAAAAGAGTGAAATTTTAAAGTAACCTCACCCTTTTATATTCATA
>OGSQ01000331.1_pt1 | contig 21984 bp, 21 predicted proteins | sample 1573921 | NCBI WGS metagenome assembly OGSQ01 (sample SAMN03295832, study PRJEB24534) | human gut metagenome | isolation source: fecal sample 7 from infant 4 | host: Homo sapiens | place: USA: Pittsburgh, PA | collected 2014-07 | reverse complement strand
TCTATAATTAATATTTAGCTAATTCGTGAATTTTCTTATTCTCGAATTTTAATTATCCTTTTATCTCTATTTTAATATTTACTAAATTTTCTTTTCACTATTTTAGGCAATACTCTGCTAAAACAGATTGTAATTCATATATATTTAAGCTACTATTAAATTGCTTTTCAATAGGTAAAGCAGTTCCAGATATCCAGATTTTAAGCTCTGCATCTAAATCAAAATGACCAGATGTTTCAATACTAAAATGAGTTATTGATTTATAAGGTATTGAATGATATTCTGTTTTTTTACCTGTTACCCCTTGCTTATCTACTAATATTAATCTCTTATTTGTAAATAAAAATAAGTCTCTTACTAACTTATATCCCTTTTCAATACTCTCCGTTGGCGATAGTATTTTTGCATAATCTTTTCTTAAGCTTTCCAGGTTCACTTCCGAAGCATTCCCCATTAATCCATTAAATATACCCATAAAAACACCTTCCTTGTTTTTTTATAAAATTTAATTACCCCTTATTTATAAAGTTAAATCTAACTTATACTACCACTTATAAAGTTAAACCTAACATATGACTCTTTTTATAAGCTTAAAGCTACCTTCAATTCTTAATTTTATATTGTACGATAGCACCACTTACTATTATTATAATTCACATTAATATTTTATTGCAAAATCAAAGAAAAAAACCAGTAGTTTCAACTCTAATTTTACTGCTATTACTGTTAAAGAAAAAGCTCTATTAAAAATCCTTATAAAAACATAAAAGAGCCACTAATAATTTAAGCAGCTCATTTAAATCCCTATATTAAATTTAAAGCTATTGTATTAACAGCAAATAAAGCCATTGTAATAATAGTCAACTTTAACAACATAGCTTCCTTTGTCTTAGCCTTATTCCTAGAGAAGAATGTTTCAGTTCTACTTCCTTGAATTAATCCGCTTAATGCATCTGTTTTACTTGGTTGCAATAATACTGATATTATAATTACTAGTCCTAACACTGCTTCTAACACTAATAAAATGCTCTTCATCTCCATAATTGCTATACCTCCCAACTAGATATAAATGGTCGTATTTACATAAGGTTATCTTATCATAATGAATATATTTTTACAAGTAACTATTGTCAAATATAAATAAAAATTAAGTATATTCAATCTATATAAATTAAACATTTCTAATAATAAAAGGAGATATAACAGATTTAAATTAATAAATCACGTTATATCTCCTATTTTAATTTTTATTGCTTAATAAGGATACTATTTCTTTATGTTAAAGAATGCTCTTCTTCCTCTATATTCAGCAACATCATCTAATTCTTCTTCAATTCTGATTAATTGGTTGTACTTAGCAACTCTTTCAGATCTTGCAGGAGCACCAGTCTTGATTTGACCAGCGTTAACAGCTACAACTAAGTCAGCTATAGTAGTATCTTCAGTTTCTCCTGATCTGTGAGAAATTACTGCTGTGTATCCAGCTCTGTTAGCCATTTCGATAGCATTTAAAGTTTCAGTTAAAGTACCGATTTGGTTTAACTTAATTAAGATTGAGTTACCAACTCCTAAGTCAATACCTCTTTCTAATCTTTCAGTGTTAGTAACGAATAGATCGTCTCCAACTAATTGAACTTTCTTACCTAATCTTTCAGTGATTAGCTTCCAACCTTCCCAGTCTTCTTCAGCCATACCATCTTCGATTGAGATAATTGGATACTTATCAACCCAAGCTTCTAAGAAATCAACCATTTCAGCTGCAGTTAAAGTCTTTCCTTCATGTTCTAATACATACTTTCCATCTTTGTAGTATTCAGATGAAGCAGCATCTATAGCTATGAACATATCTTCTCCAGCTTTGTATCCAGCTTTAGTTATAGCTTCTATGATAACTTCAATAGCTTCTTCGTTTGACTTAAGGTTTGGAGCGAATCCACCTTCATCACCGATAGCTGTTGAATATCCTTTATCGTGTAAAGTTTTCTTTAATGTATGGTAAACTTCAGCACACATTTGTAATGCATCGCTGAAAGTCTTAGCTCCAACTGGCATTACCATGAATTCTTGTAAATCTACTGAGTTGTCAGCATGAGATCCACCATTGATTATGTTCATCATTGGAACTGGTAAAACCTTAGCATTTACTCCACCAACATATTGGTATAATGGTAAATCTAAAGATTTAGCAGCAGCATTAGCAACAGCTAATGAAACACCTAAGATAGCGTTAGCACCTAACTTAGCTTTGTTTGGAGTTCCATCTAATTCAATAAGTAGCTTATCGATGTATGGTTGATCATATACGTTACATCCAATTAACTCTTCAGCAATTGTATCATTAACGTTTTGAACTGCCTTTAAAACACCTTTTCCTAAGTATTGGCTCTTATCTCCATCTCTTAATTCAACTGCTTCATACATACCAGTTGATGCTCCTGATGGAACAGCTGCTCTTCCTACAGTACCATCTTCTAAGTATACTTCTACTTCTACTGTTGGGAAACATCTTGAGTCAAGAATTTGTCTAGCCACAACATCTACTATTTCGTTATAATTTTTCACGTTTATTCCTCCTTTATTTTAATGTTACTATTTACCTTTTTCTATTCATACCATTATTATTATTTCTATCAACGACAGAATTATTCATAAAAGTATAAATATCAAGAAAAATTTAAAATAAATAACATTTTTTAGCAAATAATAATCATTATCACATTTTCACTATTATTATACCACTTTGCCCATATATTTCAATACGTATTTACTTATGTAAACAATTACCCTTTTATTAAATTTAATTTAAATTCATATAATAAGCATTTCACTTGCATTATTAACCAAAAAATGAGTTGCCTTCCTGACAACTCATTTAAACACCTTATTTAGCAAAGCTAGGATAAAGACAGTTAAGACGATCATTAATTTTCATCATCTCTATTTAGCAAATACTGATTATATTTTTTTCTCCAATTTTTTGCTACCTTCTTATCTATTATATTTATATCTTCAAGAAAACTATCTAATACTCCAATTTTTTCAAGCCCCTTCATAAGATGCCTTGGATAGCTTACTTTCTTTTTATAGCATTGCTTTGGATCTATCACCATAACTTTATTCTCATTAGTTATATAAATATCTCTGCACCTTGCATCAAGTTTAACAAACTTTAATTTTTTAAACTCTTCAATTAAATAATATAAACTTTCTGATATTTCATAGTTAAATCCTTTTTTCTTAATATAATGATCTAACCTCTTCCCATGAACCTTGTCCCTTACCATATAAAAACTGCCTATATTGTACAATCTAGGGAAGTATTTTGATCTACTAACCTTTTTAAGTATTTCTCCTTCTTCTTTGCAACATTTTGACTCCTTAAAGATCTTAATTGCCTTATTTTCTGGCAATTCATAAACTATTCCATTATGACCTTCTCCAAGAAATACAGCACTTTTAAAAAGTTCCTCCGTTTCAGAATCAAAATCAGCTGAATAAGAATAGCTTCTAGGCATAAAACTCTCCCCAAAAATTATTATTACTATATACTATTATTTCCAAGGAAATAATATAACAAATCTTTATTCAAAAATAACTGATTCTGGTTTTACTGTATCTCCATAAGCTGGAGCTAAAGTCTTTTCAAATGCTTCTTTAAAGAATCCTTCACTAATTAAAGTATCTATCTCTTTATTTAACCACTCTAAAAGTTCAGTATCTCCTTTTTTAACTGCTGGCGCAATTGTATCCTCATCACCTAATGAAGTAATATAAGTTGTATATCCTGGATTTTCTTTTGCCCAAGCAAATAATAAAGTATTATCATGTGCTAAAGCATCTCCTCTACCATCTGTTAGAGCTGCAAAAGTTTCTGTATTTTGTTCATATTTAATTAGTTCTATATCTGGATAATTTTTAGTAAAGTAACTTTCTGCTGTAGTTCCTTTATTAACTAAAAGCTTTTTATCCTTTAATTCTTCAACTGATTTAATAGGTGATCCATCAGATGATACTACACCTAACGCAACCTTCATATAAGGATTTGCAAAGTCAACTTTTTCTTTTCTTTCTGGAGTTACAGTAAAGTTTGCAAGGATTATATCTACTTTATTTGATTCTAAGTATTCTACTCTGTTAGCTGCCTCAACTAATACATATTCAACCTTGTTTTCATCTCCAAGTAAATCCTTTGCTATTCTCTTTGCTAAATATACATCATAACCTTGATTTTCTCCTTTTTCATCAACAAAGCCAAATGGAGGTTTGTCGCTAAATACTCCAATTCTCACTTTTCCTTCATTCTTTATTTTATCAATTGATGACTGATTTTCTTGTGGCTTTTGACTACATCCAACTAGCACCCCCACTGCTAATACAACTGTAAAAATTACTGATAATAGTTTCTTCATATTATTTACACCATCCCTTTTAAAATTTTTAATATTTTATTACTTATTGCTTATTATTTTAAAATGAAAAAATGAAGGAAGTTTTGAAATGCAAAACATCTTTTGTTTTAAAGATTTCCTTTGAAAAATCTGTAAGGATTTTTTTAGACATTCTTTCATTTTTTAATTTTTTAATTCTTTCATTAATAACTTTCCCTACTTATATAAATCAAAAGATGCTAAAAAGCTTTTAGCTCTTTCAGTTTTTGGATTATTAAAGAATTCCATAGGAGTAGTTACTTCTACTAATTTTCCTTCTTCCATAAAAACTATCTTATCTGCTACATGCTTTGCAAATTCTAATTCATGGGTTACAACTATCATAGTCATTCCATTCTTCGCAAGCTCTAATAGTACCATTAAAACTTCTCTAACCATTTCTGGATCTAAAGCTGCTGTAACTTCATCAAAAAGCATTATTTCAGGATTCATGCATAAGGCTCTTACTATTGCAATTCTTTGCTTTTGACCTCCTGATAATTCTCTTGGATAAGAAAATTTTCTATTAAATAAACCAACTCTATTTAATAATTCATCTGCTTGTTTTTCTGCTTCTTCCTTTTTTCTATTTTGAGCCTTTGTAGGTCCAAGAAGTATATTATTAATTACATTTAAGTGAGGGAATAATTCATAGCTTTGAAAAACCATCCCTACTATTCCCCTTACCTTTTCAAAAGGTATTTCTTTCCCTAATAAACCATAGCCTTCAAGATGGATTTCTCCTTTACTTATTTCCTCCAAGCCATTTATACATCTTAAAAACGTACTTTTCCCACAGCCAGAAGGTCCAAGTACTACTACAACTTCGCCTTTTTTAACTTCTAAATCTATTCCTTTTAATGCTTCAACTTCTCCATATTTCTTTTCTAGGCCTTTCACCCTTAATAAAACATTATCACTCATAATTCTTCCCCCTTAGTTTAACTTTCTTTCAAGAGCTTTTGCCCCTAATGAAATAGGGAAGCAAATAATAAAATAAATTATTAGCATAAAGCCATAAATCCAAAACGGAGTTAGAGGCTCTGTTAAAATAGACCGTTCAATGATTTGCTGACCAACTTTAACTAAATCTACTGTTCCAATTAAAGTCATTAAAGTAGTGGTCTTAATCATTCTTGTAGTTAAATTGATTATTCCAGGCAAAACCCTCCTTATACTTATTGGAATTATAATAAATCTATAGGTTTTTATCTTATTTAAAGATAATGCCATAGCAGATTCATAATATATTTTAGGAATAGAGGTTATTGCACCTCTTACTAAATCTCCTATCTCAGCAGTTCCCCATAATGTGAAAACTATATATCCAACTAGTATTGAATCTATATGGATATTTAAAACTTTAGGAATTCCAAAGTAAAATATAAAAAGCCATACCATTATAGGTACAATCCTTATACTTTCAAGATATATAAAGGAAATGCTTTTAATAACCTTGTTTCTACTAGTCATAATAATTCCAAATAAAATTCCTAAAATAGTTGATAGTATTACTGAAACTAAAGCTATATTTAATGTTACAGCTAGTCCCTCCATTAACCTTTTTAAATTATCTATATTAAATATTGTGTTATTGGCCAAATTCCCCATACCTTAACCTCCTTTCTAAAAATCTACTAAATATTGAGATTGGAAGTAAGATAATAAGATAAAATATAACTACTAATATTAATGCTTCACTTGTCTTATAATACATTCCAATAACATCTTTAGTTACAAACATAAGCTCTACTACTGCAATTGATGCAATAATTGATGTCTCCTTAACTAAAAAAATAGCATTAGCTACTATTGATGGTATTGAAATCGAAAAACTAATTGGCATTATAATACTAGTCAGTATTTGCTTCTTACTAAGGCCTAAAGCTTCTCCACTTTCAATTTGTGATTTTGCAACAGCATCAACTCCTCCTCTAAAGGTTTCAGCCATATAAGCTCCTCCTAAAAAAGCTAGTCCTATTACTCCACAAGCAAAACCACTAAGCTTTATTCCAAACTTAGTTAGTCCATAATAAAGAAAAAAAACTTGAATAAGTAAAGGTGTATTTCTTGAAAATTCTATATACACCTTAGAAGTTATAGTTAAAATCTTCAAATTAAAATATCTTGCTGTTTCTATTAATAGCCCAATTAAAATAGATAAAATTATAGAAACTACCGCAAGCTTTACAGTCATAATTGTACCTTGCATAAATGTAGGTATAATTTCTCTAATAAAATTAAAATCTATGTCCATTTACATTCCCCCATTGTAAAGTCATTTAAGTTCACAGTACGTAAACTAAAATACAATTTTCTTCTCTCTTTGTTTTTCCTCAACCTTTAATTATTTCCGTTTTATTATCCCTACTATTCCGATATGTTTTGTTGTTAATATTCTATATTCTATATATACTGTTTATTTTTGTCAATAGAATTATTCCTATTTTTAACTTTTATTTTGGCTGTGAAATCCCATTCATCCTATTTACCTTAGAAAGGTTATTGGTTTATATTTATTATTAAACTTTTCAACATATAAAGATTAATATCGCCTTAAAAATCTCGTTATCATTATATTTATTCTTGTAGATTATTTATATAATTTGTAAAGTGTATGAAATATTTTAGCTTAATTATTAATGTTACAAATATAACAACCCATAATTAGTTTATGCGTTAATTTATCCTTTGTGAGAAATATAATTGCATAAAAAAAGGCTGTTATAGAAACAGCCTAATTAACATTTAATAATTTTTTTATTTTTCATTACAAGACAACACCTTAAGTTATCTTTCATTTTTCATTTTTATCGTCCGACAATACCTTAGCTTATCTTTCACTGCCTAAGAATACAACACCTATTGTTCCAGGACCACCATGAGTACCTATAACCGCTCCAATCGAGTTAATTATTACACCTTTAACATTATACTCATTTAATATCATTTCCTTAACTGCTAATACATCTTCTAAACAGTCAGCATGGCATAAAAATATAGTTTGATCTTCTATATTTTCTCCTTTTTCTTTAATTAAATTAACTAAGTGCTTTAGAGCTTTCTTTCTTCCTTTTAGCTTTTCAGCAGGAACCACTCCACCATCATTGTCAATTTTTAAAGTAGGTTTTATTCCAAGTAATCCACCAACTACAGCAACAGCTCCAGAAATACGTCCACCCCTCTTTAAATGATTTAAATCATCTACAGTGATTCCATGAATTACTTTTCTTTTTATTGATTCTAAATGATTAACTATTTCTTCAATAGTATTATTATTTTTTATCATTTCTACAGCCTTATATATTAATAAGCCCTCTCCAACTGATACGCTTAGAGAATCAACTATATTAATTTTAGCTTCTGGATATTCTTCTAATATCATCTTTCTAGCAGTTACAGCACTACTAATAGTTCCACTCAATACTGATGATAAACCTATGTATAAGATTGTTTTACCTTCCTTAGTATACTTCTCAAACATTTCATGAAAAGTTCCTACATTAACTTGAGTAGTAGAAGGCATAGCCCCTTCCCTTACAGCTTTAAAAAAGTCCTCATGCTTTAATGTTTGTCCTAAGTCATCTGGTATAAATTCTCCATTTAAATTTACCATTAACGAAGCTATATCAATATCATTTTCTTTAATAAAATCTATAGATAAATCACATGCTGAATCTGTAATTAATTTTATACTCATATTATTCAACTCCTATAAGTTTCTTAATTTTTAATCATATTATATCTTCAACTCATTCCATTGTCAAATGTTTTGATGGTCAAAATATAATTGTATGAAAGATATTATATCCCCATTCCCCCTAACAATATCTAAAACATAGTAAGTCATAAAACGCGAATATAACTGCAAAGATAAATAGAATATGCTAGTAGATAACCATTTGAAATACCAAAATTTGAAAATTAAGTAGTTAAAAAATTAAAATACTGCATATTCTTCTAAATAATACAGTATTTATACGAATGTATTTATTATTTATATAATATTTTAATACTAAAAGCAATCACTAAAAATAGTCACATAGTTGAAATTATAACTCCAATTATCTTTCAAGTATGAATTGATCATATCGTATTTTGTAAATGTTATACTATTCAATCTTCGAGACTTATTCCCTTATGAATGATTTTTTTAATTATTAATCATCATTTTTTTAAATATTAGATCAAAGGTTTTAGGCTCACCGTTATTTCCATAGAATGATGTTGGTATTGAATTTATAAACTGCCATCCCTCTTTAGCATATTGATTTATTAATTCTCTATGATTTGTAGCAGAAAAAAATCCATTAATTTTAGCCTCAACAAATGAATACTTATAACCCATATCTATCACTCCTATATTTTTTTATATTATAATATCAGTTAGCTAATATTTAAATAAAACCTATAATCCATAATAATATTAAATTTTCATAATATATCTTTTTTGTTTTAAAGACATACAAATAAAGCTAAAAGATTGAAAAGATAATAAAGTAATGGTAATTTCACTTCCAACCCACATAAATGCAGAAAGTATTATATTCCAAAATATTAATAAATCTATAGTACGCCTAACATTTTTAATATATAACTCCTTCTTTACTTTATATGCTACTCTTTCTTTATAAAACACCTTGTCTGGAATTTTCTTAACTAGGATACTTGTGAAAATCCAAAATAAAATTAGCATAAATGAAATAAACATTTTCATTACAAAACTCATTTAATATCCTCCTTAGTCGAATACATAAAATACTCAATCAGAATTTCATCACATCTTAGGCACTTTCTCATAATATCTCCACCATTTAAATTATAATCATCTATTAGTATCACAACTTATTTGCAACATATTTTAGCAATGTGGTGATGTTTAACTTTCAAGTATTAAATTGATTGCTTACTTTAGTAATAGTTTAAAATTATAAATGCATTATTTCTACTGTTCTTTCCATTGAAGTAAATACGCAAGTTCAATGTATAATAATGTGATAGCAATTAAAGCTATAGCGCTTCTTATAATATAACTTATCACTGTAGTTGGATAGTATCTAGTCAAATAACTCATAGTAATGCAACTTAAAGAAATAAGAGTGATAATAATAAGCAGATAGCCTTTCACTTTAAATTTAGTACTACACTTATCACATTCTATTAATCCATCTCTTTTATAAGTCGATTTTAGTAAAGCTTTAAATTTAATTTCAGCATTACACTTACTACAAACCTTCATATTATACTCCTTTTTATTAATATCCTACGTATTTATTCTTTTATATACGCTGGATTAATTCTTGCCATTAAGTATTCATTTTCATATTTTCCATTTCTTATAGCTGCTAGACGTTTAAGACCTTCTTTTTCAAAACCGAACTTTTCATAAAGATGAATGGCTCTTTTATTATCTTCGAAAACTCCTAACTCAACTCGAATAAGTATTAGCCAATTATCAGCAACATCAAGTAGAGCTTCCATTAAAGCAGTGCCAACCCCCATATTCTGATAGTCTTTATGAATCATAATTCCAATGCCGCCACTATGACGTAAACGTGGATTTGAATTTATAGTTAATCCTGCAGTTCCTATTATTTCTTCTTCACCATTTTTATTTTTAGCTACAGCTACAAATTGGTGCTGGTTCCCGTCCATATTGATAATGAAATCTTCATTACGTTTTACTCTTTCTGATGGAATACCAAGTATATTTTCAAATACCCCTGGCATACGTCTAAGGGCATTTACTCCTTTGCCATCTCCTATTTCTATTGGTCTTATTAAAAACTCCATTAAAGCTTACCTCCCTCTATATGAATACTTTTGATTCACTTTATACCATTATCTTAAAAACTATTTTGCTTATCTAACTCTATCCTACTCTTAGTCCTATAATTGGATGCATTTTGTCCTAAATTATTAGTAAAACTTAAATTACTTTTTTCAACTTCTGTATAAGGAATTCTAAAGGGATGATTATAGTGAGTATAGTCTGCTATATTAGTTCCTAATATAGCACCTTCTTCGATATTTATTTTGTAGAAAATATACCCTCTTTGTTCTTTAGAGTTAAAAGGATAATTTATTGCACCTGTTATTTTATTTTCTTGACTTAATTGCCCAAAAACATCAGTACTTTCTACTGCTCCTCCATTTAATCTAGGTATTTCTGAAGCGTAGTTTATACCTTCATTTTCATATATTAATCTTCCATTTATAAGCTCTAAATCTCTTGAATTACTAATTGCAATACCATCTTGCCAATAAGGTCCCTTTTCTCCCCAATTAAAGTATTCAATTGCATATATTTCATTATAATTAAGTTCAATAAATATAGTTGTTGCTTCTAAATCTTTTTCTGTATCTTTATCGAAATCAAAATCAATATTTACTGTTTCTACATTTACTATATCTTTAAGGACAGCAATATCTTCATCTAAAATATCCCTAACAATTTTCAATGGAATCCCTTCATCTATTAACAAATTCCTATTACTATATTCCTTAACAGGAATTACTTCAACAGAGTCTAGTCTAATATGATTGGATAGTACACAGCTAATTGCAACTAAGAAAATACAACTTGTAAGATATCCTAATATCAAACTTTTATCACTAAATCTTATGTTAGTATTTGAAGTCATACAATTAATACTTTCAATATCATAGCTTAATTTATATAGCAATCTAATTATATAGAAGTAATATATAATCATAGGAATAGAAATAAACCAAATTTGCCATAATCCTGTTAAAGCAATAATTGTAACTATAATCCTCCAAATTATTAGCCTCATAATAGGATCTTTTTTATACTCTACATTAGCTTTATTAAAAACTTCTCGTATACCTTTTCTAAAAGTAATTAGAAAAGTAATATGAAATACTATTAATATTAATGCCGATAAAAAAATATTATTAAAATTAACACTTAATGGTGTACTTTTATATATCAAACTTAATACATTAAATGCCATATTTATAATAGAAAATTTCCAAGCTACTTTAAGGGCTTTATTTTCTTTTCTTAAATCACGGAATCCAATATATAAAAGCACTGCTGCTAATGTTGGTAATATGTACTGTAACCATAAAAAATTAAAAGTAAATACAGTAAACATAAATCCAATAGCAATATTTTTCGTAGCTCCACCTCTAAAGTTCTTTAGAAACCTCTCATCTATATCTACTGATTTATCATTTAACTGATTCTCCTTAAACTTATCCATCGTATCCCATTCCCCTTAAAATCTAAATAATTATTATAGTCATAAAAACAAAATTTAAAATTATAACTATTTGCTAATCTAACATTTCTCTAGTAAATTATACCATATTATTCCTTAGTTAAATGTAGTTATATATATACGTAATTATTTCTAAAAATAAATCGAAACTAAATTTTATACTAATATAAACTTTATTTATATATCTTTTCTTAACTTCACTATATTTGTATCATTCTTTTAAACTTTCTTAAATTAATGCAATAAAAAAGGGTGTATAAGCAAATCAATTTATATACTCATACACCTTCTATTCAATCTATATATTAAAAACATTTCTTAATTATTTTATTATTTATTACTATTATTCTTTGTAATTATATTAAATTTTGCTTTTGTAAAAAGTTATATAAAGCACCTAATTTATTTGCATCATTTCCATACTTACAAATCTTAACTACTGGTCTTATTTTAGCATCTGAATTGGAATTCTTAATTTCATCTATCTTTTTATTTACTTCCTCTAAGAATCCCTCTCTTTCACAAATAGCACCACCTAAAACTATTACCTCTGGATCGTAGGTATATTGAATATTAAATATACCTATAGCCATATATCTAAAAAATCTATTTACTTCTTCTACTGCTATTTCATCACCATTATCATATAACTCAAAGGCTTTTTTTCCATTAAAGTTATCCATACTTATTCCTTTTCTATCTGCAATAAATTTTGTTACTGCAAAAGTTGAACCAGCTCTACTCCAGGATAAATATTGTTGGTTATGAACATCTATATCTACTAAGCAATATCCAAATTCGCCTCCATGTTTATGAACACCTGAATGTATTTTTTTATCTTTTACTAATGCCCCACCTATTCCTGTTCCACACACAACAAATGCACAATCATTTTCATTCTTAGCTGCTCCAATCCAACATTCCCCTAATGCCGCACAATTTGCGTCATTTTCTATTTCAACTGGCAGCCCTGTCATTTCATTTAATACTTCTTTAAAGTTAGGTCCATGTATATAAGGTATTGCACTCATCCCTCCAATAATTCCTGTTTCATTATCTACTGCTCCAGGTGCACTTAATGCAATACCCTCTAGACTATATTCTTCCTTTAGTTCATTTACCTTACTAGATAATTCATAAAAAAATCCTTCTATAGTTTCAGATATCTCTATTTTTCCACTAATTAATATACTACCTTCGTTATTAATTACAGACCATTTTACTGATGATCCACCTATATCAAAGACTATATAATTACTCATTTTTTCTCCCCTTTAAAAACGTTTTCTTTTATAAAACTAAGTATACATACATAAAGGCGTCTTGTCCATAATCACTATTAATATTTTTAAAATTAATCTTAAAATCTTCCAGCCATTCTTCTTAAAGTATCCTATTTTGAATACAAATTAAAAAAATAAAAAGCGTAGCCTTAAGCTACGCTTCTATTTTAATTAGTTGTTTACTATTAAACATTCTCCAGTCATTTCAGCTGGTTTATCTAATCCCATTTCATTTAACATTGTAGGAGCTATATCAGCAAGTTTTCCTTCTTTTAAGCTTCTACCTTCTGTTCTATTTGATACCCATATAAATGGAACTGGGTCAGTTGTATGAGCTGTGAATGGATTTCCTGTTGAGAAATCAATCATGATTTCTGCATTACCATGGTCTGCAGTTACAAATAAAGTTCCGTCTTTTTCTAAGATCTTATCTGCAAGCTTACCTAGGCATCCATCAACAGTTTCTATAGCCTTAACTGCTGCTTCCATAACTCCAGTATGACCAACCATATCTGGATTAGCAAAGTTAAGGATAATCATATCATACTTATCTTCATCTAATCTCTTAAGTAATTCATCTGTTAATTCATGAGCACTCATTTCAGGTTTTAAATCATAAGTTGCAACCTTAGGAGATGCAATTAATGCTCTATCTTCACCTGGATATTCTTTTTCTACTCCACCGTTAAAGAAGAATGTAACGTGTGCATACTTTTCAGTTTCAGCAATTCTTAATTGATTTAATCCTTTATTTGAAACATATTCTCCTAAAGTATTGTTAATTCCTTCTGGTCTGTAAGCAACATTAACTCCTTCTAAAGTCTTGTCATATTGAGTTAAAGTTACGAATGTTAAATCTAAAGCTTCTCTATTAAATCCAGCAAATTCCTTATCATTAATAGCTCTAGTTATTTCTCTAGCTCTATCTGGTCTAAAGTTAAAGAATATTACTGAGTCTCCATTCTTAATAGTTCCTTCTGAATCTACTACTGAAGGTAATACGAATTCGTCAGTCTTATTATCATGGTAAGACTTATCAATAGCTTCTACTGCAGATGAAGAAATTTCACCTTTTCCTAGAACCATTGCATTGTAAGCAAGTTCTACTCTTTCCCATCTGTTATCTCTATCCATTGCATAGTATCTTCCAGATACAGTAGCTATTTTACCTACTCCTATTTCCTTCATGTACTTTTCGATTTCAACTATGAAATCTTTTCCTGATGAAGGTGGAACGTCTCTACCATCCATAAATGCATGAACATATACCTTAGTTAATCCAGCATCTTTAGCTAATTTTAATAGTCCTTTTAAGTGATCGATATGTGAGTGAACTCCACCATCTGATAATAATCCTAATAAATGTAGTGCAGAGTTGTTTTTCTTAGCATTTTCTACTGCTAATGTTAAAGCTTCATTCTTAAAGAATCCGCCTTCTTCTATTTCCTTAGTTATTCTTGTTAATTCTTGATATATAATTCTTCCAGCACCTATATTTAAGTGTCCTACTTCTGAGTTACCCATTTGTCCATCTGGTAATCCAACAAATAATCCACTAGCTTGTAATTGTGTGCTTGGGTATTGAGTCATTAATCTATTGTAATTTGGTTTTTGCGCTGCTTCTACAGCATTTCCATCTGACTTTGGAGCTATTCCAAATCCATCTAATATCATTAACATTACAGGTTTTTTCGCCATAATTCCCTCCAAAATTTACTTAATCTATATTTGAAATTATATTGACAATACTTATATATATGTATCAATTAAATCTATATTATTTCTATTTTATAAAGTTAAAATTAATATACTTACTTAAATAAAATAATAAAATTGAAATCATATATATTTAAATCTTTATATAAGTCTCTAAAATACTTAGTTTACTTAAATGCTATTAATTCAAAATACAACTCAATTAATGCAAAATATCTACCACAACTTATATAATATTATCTTTCTTTAATTTCACCTTTATTATACTACAATTACTTCATTTTAACAATAAATGTACAAGCTAGTTAAACCTTTGCAAGAAAATATTTTTGATAATAATTATTAATTAATAATTCTTTTACTTGTATTTTCTCTAATTTTTGCAAATATATTTATTTTTTATCTTATCATCACACAAAAAAATTAAACTTTCTGTATCCATCTATTCTATTTTATTTTGTTTTATTCTCTTTTACTTTACTTTTCATCACTATACTTTTTATCAATTAAAAAGCTGTGTAATAATTATCTAATAATTATTACACAGCTTTAATTAATTAAAAGTTAACTATTTGTGAGAAATCTGCAGCAACTAAGCTAGCTCCACCAACTAAAGCTCCATCTATGTCAGACATAGCCATTTGATCTTTAATTGTGTTTGGCTTAACTGATCCACCATATTGAATTCTTATCTTATCAGCAACTTCTTTTCCAAACATTTCAGCTAATACAGCTCTTATAGCCATGATTGTTTCATTAGCTTGTTCGTTTGTAGCAGTTTTTCCAGTTCCGATTGCCCAGATTGGTTCGTAAGCAACAACAACTTTTTCTGCTAATTCTTTAGATAATCCTTCTAAATCAGCTTTGATTTGTGCTCCAACAACATCATTAGTTGTTCCGTTTTCTCTTTGCTCTAAAGATTCTCCACAGCAAAGGATTGGAGTTAAGTTATGAGCAAATGCAGCTTTAACTTTCTTGTTTAAAGCTTCATCTGTTTCATTGAAATATTCTCTTCTTTCACTATGTCCTAATACAACATAGCTAACTCCCATAGCTTCAAGCATTCCTGGAGCAACTTCTCCTGTGAAAGCTCCTTTTTCTTCAAAGTGCATGTTTTGAGCAGCAACTTTTATATTTGATCCTTCAACTGCTTTTAATACAGCATCTAAACAAACAAAAGTAGGACATACTACAACATCACATGTAGCATTAGCTACTAATGGTTTTAATTCTTCTACAACTTTTACAGCCTCAGCTGGAGTATAATGCATCTTCCAGTTTCCAGCTATTATTGGTTTTCTCATTTAAATCACCCCGTATTATTATTAATTGGAAGAATGAAAGAATTAAGAAATTAAAAAATTAAGGTTATTATTCAACAACGTTAAATAATAAAATAAAAATCTCTTTTTAGAATACCATGCTTTTAATCATTTCCATTCTTTCATTCTTTCATTTTTTCATTCTTTCATTAATAAATAAAACTTGTTTTTATTTATTATTTAGTGCTTCTATTCCAGGTAAAGCCTTACCTTCTAAGAATTCTAGAGAAGCTCCACCACCTGTAGAGATGTGAGTCATCTTGTCTCCAAATCCTAAGATATTAACAGCAGCTGCTGAGTCTCCTCCACCGATAACTGTTGTTGCATCTGCATCAGCCATAGCTTTAGCTACTGCAATTGTTCCCTTATTGAAGTTATCGAATTCGAATACTCCCATAGGTCCGTTCCATATAACTGTTTTAGCATCTTTAATTGCATCAGCATATAAAGTTTCAGTCTTAGGTCCGATATCTAATCCCATGTTTCCTGCTGGGATGTTTTGATCTTCTGTAACTACTGCTTCAACATCTTTGAATTCTGCAGCAATTCTGTGGTCAACTGGTAATAAGAACTTAACGCCCTTAGCAGCTGCCTTTTCGATCATTTCTTTAGCGTAGTCAATTCTATCAGCTTCCACTAAAGAAGATCCAACTTCGTATCCTTGAGCTTTTAAGAATGTGTAAGCCATTCCTCCACCGATGATTAATGTATCAACTTTTTCTAATAAGTTGTTGATAACAGCTATCTTATCTGAAACCTTAGCTCCACCTAATATAGCTACGAATGGTCTAACTGGATTATTAACAGCTTCTCCTAAGAACTTTAATTCTTTTTGAATTAAGTATCCACATACAGCTGTATCTAAGTAATCTGTAACACCTACAGTTGAGCAGTGAGCTCTGTGAGCTGTACCAAATGCATCGTTAACAAATATATCAGCTAAAGAAGCTAATTCCTTAGAGAAATCTTCTACGTTCTTAGTTTCTTCTTTTCTGCATCTTGTATTTTCTAATAATACAACATCGCCATCTTTCATAGCTTCTACAGCTGCTCTAGCATTAGCTCCTACTACTTCTTCATCTCTAGCAAAAACTACTTCTTTGTTTAGCATTTCGCTTAATCTCTTAGCAACTGGAGCTAAAGATTTAGAAGCATCTTTTCCTAAGTGTGAGCAAAGTATAACTTTTGCACCATTTTCAATTAAATAGTTTATAGTTGGTAATGCACCATTTAATCTATTTTCATCAGTGATAACACCATCTTTTAGTGGCACGTTGAAGTCACATCTTACTAAAACCTTTTTGCCTTTAACATCGATATCTTCTATAGTTTTCTTATTAAAGCTCATTGATTTCACCTCTTAATTTATTTTTTGAAACTTTATGTTTCATTTATATTTATAAGCATGAAGCTGCCTTTATTAATTTTTCATTGTGCGACAGCACCTTAAGTATCTATTCTTAATTTAAAATAGGTCTGGCCTCATAGATTTTCTATAAAACCAGACCCATAATTAATGCTCTATTTTAAGTATTACTTAACTATTTAATTATCTAGTTACGAAGTACTTTAAAGTTCTTATTAATTGGTTAGTGTATGACATTTCGTTGTCGTACCAAGCAGCAACTTTAACTAATTGCTCTTCTCCAACTGTCATAACTTTTGTTTGAGTTGCATCGAATAATGAACCATAAGTGATTCCGATTACGTCTGATGAAACTATTTCATCTTCAGTGTAACCAAATGATTCGTTAGCAGCAGCAGCCATAGCAGCGTTGATTTCTTCTACAGTAGCTTTCTTGTCTAAAGTTACAACTAATTCAGTTAATGAACCTGTAGTAACTGGAACTCTTTGAGCACCACCATCTAATTTTCCTTTTAATTCTGGAATAACTAAACCAATTGCTTTAGCAGCTCCAGTTGAATTTGGAACGATGTTTGCAGCAGCAGCTCTTCCTCTTCTTAAGTCGCCTTTTCCGTGAGGACCATCTAATGTATTTTGGTCATTAGTGTAAGCGTGGATAGTTGTCATAAATCCTTTTTGGATTCCGAACTTATCATTTAACACTTTAGCCATTGGAGCTAAACAGTTAGTAGTACATGAAGCACCTGAAACTACTGTTTCACTTCCATCTAATATATCATTATTTACGTTGTAAACAACAGTCTTGATGTCTCCAGTTGCAGGAGCTGAGATAACAACCTTCTTAGCACCAGCTTGTAAGTGTAAACCAGCTTTTTCTTGAGAAGTGAAGAATCCAGTACATTCTAATACTACGTCAACGTTTAATTCTTTCCATGGTAAGTCAGCAGGATTTCTTTCAGCTGTAACTTTGATTTCTTTTCCATTAACAACGAAAGCTCCTTCTTTAACTTCGATTTCTCCGTTGAATCTTCCTTGAGAAGAGTCATATTTAAATAAGTGAGCTAAAGTCTTAGCATCAGTTAAGTCGTTGATTGCTACCACGTTGAATTCTGGGTTTTCAATCATTAATCTTAATGCTAATCTTCCTATTCTTCCAAAACCATTAATTGCTACATTTACCATTTGCAATTACCTCCTAAAAATAGTTATATTTAAAATTTTAAAAATTTTAAGCTAATTTATTGTGTTCTTTGATGAACTCCATAATCTTTCTTCCAGCAGCTTCATCGGTGACTAATATGGCATTATGATTATTCATCATGGTTGCAATAATAGCGTCTACTTTATTTTCCCCAGCAGCCACTGCAATATGTGTGTTAATTTTTCTTGCTTCATTAATATTTATTCCAATTGAAGTATTTTCTGAAACTACTTTGGAATCTTTGTTAAAATAACATCCAAAAGCTTCTCCAACTGCTCCTAAAGATTTAAGCTTATTAAATTCATCACTTGATACATCTCTCTTTTCAGCCATTACTAAAGCTTCACCAATACCATATATTAAAATATTTGCTTTATGTATGTTATCTATTACTTCTTTTATTTCTTTTTCTTTTAATAAGGTATCTAAGAGATTTAAGCTTAGATTTTCTGGAATATGAAGCAATTTATAAGCTCCATTTAACTTTTTTGCTAAAGATGCAGCTAATGTACTTGCTTGTATTTCAACTTTTCTTCCCATTCCGCCTCTGGCTGGAACAACAAGAATATTAGAAACCTTGTTAATCTTTGGCATAGCTTCAACAAACTCTTTTATGGTGTTTCCACCTGTTATAGCTATAATATTGTTATCTTCTATTATAGATTTTAAACATTGAGCTGTAGCTTTTCCAATTTCCTTTAAGATAGTCTTGCTTTTTTCTACATCTCCTGGAACTATTATTACTTCTTTTAATCCAAGGAAATTTTTTATGTTTTCTTCAATATCTGATAAACCTTTTATTTCATGAATAAATTCTTTAAGTTTATCAACTATTTCTTCCCCTTCTTCTGTAACAGTCATTCCTGGTGTATTAATTTCAATTAAATTTTGAGATTTTAAAAAACTTATTTCGTTTCTTACAATTCTTTCACCAAGATCTAATTGATTTGCTAAAACACGTCTTCCTATAGGCTGATTGTAATATATTGTCCTTAGAATACTATAACGCTTTTCTAGGACTTCTACAAGTTCAGGAACTATTTTTTTCTGTAAATATAATATTTCCTGCACCGCCAACCCTCCTTTGGTCAAAAAAAGTCCCATATATTATATATATGTCCCACATCTAATATTATAAAACACTTCTATTGATTTTAAAAGTACTTTCTTTAAACTTTTCTAAAACTTTTACAATTATTTAGTATATTCTCATTAATGAGGAAGATATATTTGTTTATTGTAATACCTTCCTCATAATGTTAATCCTCTTATTCTTATAAAGTTTTAAAGTTTAATTTATTTCAAAGTTCTATTTTTTAAGCTTTAAATCTAGTATAAACTTTTTTCATTTACTCTATTCTTTTTCTTTTGCTTGAAGATCTTATACCTAGTTCTTCTCTATACTTAGCAACAGTTCTTCTTGAAATATTTAATTTATTTTTATTTAATTCATCACAAATTATTTGATCTGATAAAGGTTTTTTCTTATCTTCTGCATCTATCATTTCTTTTATTTGTTTCTTTATATTAACAACTGCTACATCCTCAGAATTATTTTTTGAAGTACTTAAGCCCCCAGTAAATAAATCTTTAATTTTTACAGTACCAAAACTAGTTAAAATATATTTATCCTTTATAGCTCTACTAACTGTTGACTCGTGGATTTTTAATATTTCAGCCATTTCCTTTAATGTCATTGGTTTTAAATATTTTTCTCCCTTATCAAAGTATTCTTTTTGTTTTTCTACTACTTGTTCTAAAATTCTAAGTAATGTACTTTTCCTTTGTTCTATACTTTTAATTAAGAACATTGCACTATTAAGTTTTTCCTTTACATAACTTTCAGTACTTTCATCTTCCTTGTTATTAATAATATCCTTATATAAACTACTTATTGAGAGCCTTGGTATTACACCTTCATTCATTATTACAAAGTATTCACCATCTATTTTCCTAATTGCTGCATCTGGAATTATGAATTTAACATCATCTCCTGTAAAGAATCCTCTTGATGGCTTTGGTTCAAGACCCTTTATAATATCACCTAAATCTTGGGCTTCTTTTGGAGTAATATCTAATTTTTTAGCAATAACACTGAATTTATTATCTGCAATTAAATCTAAGTACTCATCTATTATCTCTTCAAGGTTTTCATCTAACATTCCCTTTTTTATTAATTGGATTTTTAAACATTCTTTTAAGTCCCTAGCTCCAATTCCATCTGGGTCTAAATCTTGTAGAATTTCTAAAGCCTCTTCACCTAATTCAATATTAATATCTAATTCCTTGCATATCTCTTCTAAAGGCATGTCCAAATATCCTCTACTATCAATATTTTCTATCATATATGAAACTATAGCTTTTTTATATTCATCCTCATCAGATTCAATAAGTTGCTCTTGTAAGTATTCAGTAAGAGATTCGCTTTTAGATATAAAATTAAAGGGTGAAACTTCGTCATCCTTATTATAATCACTATAACTTTGGTTTCCGTAATTATCAAACTCTAAGTACTTAATCATTTCCTTATAATCTATTTTATCCTCAAACTTCTTATCTTCTTGGACAAAGTCAAAGTCACCTTCAAGAATCGGATTTTCTAAAAATTCCTTTTCTATATGCTCTCTTAGATCATAAGTAGACATTTGTAATAACTTAATAGATAATTGCATTTGTTGTGTCATTATTAACTTTTGTTCTTGGGTAAGATTTAAATTAAAATCTAATTTCATATATCACACCTTCATCCTATAGAGAACTTCTATCCTTATATTTTATGTATAAACTATAATTTAATATTTACTATGTAATCTATTTATAAATTGTTCCTAATTTTAGTTTAGAGCAATAAATTTATATAACATCATTTTAAAATACTTATTTCATTTAAACTATTTTATCAATAACTGAAAAACATTATTAATATATTTTTAATACTAATTCTACTACTAGTATAAACGTTAACTTAATCATCTATCAACTACATATATCTTCAAAAAATAATTTTTTTCTAAACTTTCTCAATTTTCCTATGAATAATAAGATTTTTTATATTCAAATGAATTTTACAAAATTCATTTAAACATTTTCATTTTAATATATATGTTTCAATAAATAATCTACATATTGAGTAATTACTTCACCCTTAGTGAAAAATAGTTTTGGAAGTAGATTACATCAATTGAAAGCATATATATTTTTTTAATTTTTATATAAGTTGTTTGTGTAATTGCCTAACTAAAATATTTTGAGTATAAAATATCACTGAAAAAAATGCAAAAACTTTATTACAACTTATATATAAATATACTATTTTTATATGACTATATTTATAATTTTCTTATTTTCAATTAAAAATATTCCTTCAAGTCATGTACCACCAGCTTAGCTGGTGGCTTGATTAAGCCCTATAAGGGCATGAT
>OGSQ01000330.1_pt1 | contig 22046 bp, 20 predicted proteins | sample 1573921 | NCBI WGS metagenome assembly OGSQ01 (sample SAMN03295832, study PRJEB24534) | human gut metagenome | isolation source: fecal sample 7 from infant 4 | host: Homo sapiens | place: USA: Pittsburgh, PA | collected 2014-07 | reverse complement strand
ATTACTCCCAGCCTAATAATTGCTTTTCTAATTTATCAAAGTTATAATCTCTGCCCTTAAAATTATCAAATTTTAATTTTTTATTTGTTACATAGCTCTTTGTATTTATATAACCATTATTATATTCTTCCTTTACAATATTTTGATTTAAATAAACTTCAAATTTCTCTCCAAATAAGGTAAATGGAGTTAAGTATTGCTCAAAGATCGTTCCCTTCCAAGCTTTAACCTTTTTATCTATAACAGTTTTAAAATCCTCAATGGTAAATCCATCTTTTAATCTAGACTTCACTAAATTAATAGTCTTAGTATTACTTGCCTTATACATAACACCAACCTTAGAATTTAAATAATTAATTATACTACTTACCTTTTCTTTTATATTATTATATATATTAGTTAATATAGTAGATGAATTATTTAATAGATGAGTATTTGTTGAACATTTCTCTGCATAGCCTTTGTGATTATTTGAGTACATCCTCTCTTCTTTTTTATGATTATCCTCTTCAAAATCCTTTAAATAATCTCTTCCTTGTGTATTATTTTGAATATCCTCTTCATTATTTTTACTAGTAGCTTCTTTTCCCAAACTACAATTGCTACTATCTTTGTAATGGACTTGTCCACTAGTATTGCTGTTATTACAATTAAAGTAGCCAGGTGTTTGTCCACAAGTAAAATTACAATTATTAGTAAAAGAGCTATTAACTTGTCCCTCTCTAGAATTATTATTATATACTCCATTAATAACGCTAGTTACTTTTCCACCTCTAGAATTACTATCATTATTACTATCTTTAATATATATCAGCTCACTATACCTTTCCCCTAAAGCATAATAAGAAAAAGTTCCACCTTCCTTTTTAGTGTAATGAGCTAATACACCTAAATCCCTTAGCTTTAACATTCTCATCATAATTGATCTCTTTCCTAAACCTAAGAAAGGTAATTCATTTTCTATATTTTGATAACTTATCCAATAGTACTTAACTCCATCTATTATTTCATAGTTCATTCTTCCACTTTGCCTAAAATCATCAAAGAACCTAAGTATAGTAACATCCTTAACATCTAACTCTAACTCCATAATCTTTTTAACTGAATACCCTAAAAATGAAAATTGCATATTTAATAACCTCCATAATTCTTAATCTTGAATAGCCTGTCATTAAATAAGTACCCAGTTTATAAGAAAATTGAGAAAAATTTTTATAAAAAAACAAAAAAGATAGCAAATATCTCTATCTACTATCTTTTTTCTAATACACACCATAATTCATGTGCCTGTGCTTTATTTACCTTCTTATCTGGATCAAACAAATTAAGATTTTTAAATTCCTTTGCTGCTTCTGTTGATTCTATTGTGCCCTTTTCAATATCATTGTTATCTGCTGATATGCATATTAACTCTATACCCACTTCACTAAATTTTATGTCTCTATTCCAATCTATGGATTTAATATCATTTAAAATTTCTTCTTTATTCCCTTTAACCCATTCTATTTTGCTACTATCCCAGATTTCATCATTAGGAATATAAATAATATCTTCCTCTCCAATCATAGTTTCTCTACTCTTCAATATCTAGTATATTTTTTTCATAGTCTATATTTTCAATATCTACTTCTATTAGCTTAAACTCATCAGTAAATACGCCATTATAACCTTCTAGGCTCAAAGCAGCAGATACACGCTTATATACTTCTAATTTTTGCTTATTTGTTAGCTTAATAATATTGCTTCCATTCTTAGTAAATATTCTTCCAATAGCTATCCATGGAGATATATCTCTTACATCAGCAGTAGGAAGTTCTATTTTACAACTTGAATCTTCATAGACAATTTTATGCATTCCATCTGGACCTACTGTAAATTTCTCCTTATATTTATTTAACATAATAATCACCTACCTTATATTAATATGTTTAACATTTGGATAATTCTGATTGAAATCTACTAATAGCTACATATATTGTTCTCCAAGCTCATATAATCTATCTGTATTTTCATAGTATGTTAATACCATTGTATCTACAGTATTCCCCTTCATAAAATTATAATCGCTCCCTGATATTTCAATTATATGCCTATCCCCATTTTCATCAGTTCCCCTTAAATAATAATGTAACCCAATAAGCCCTCTATAACTTTGTCTATTTTCTATGCCTATATCATGTAATTGAATTTGCTTGGGACCTGAAACTAAATCAAATACAAGGTTTTTAGTATTCCATAAACTAAATAAAACAAGAACTAAAGAAACTACATATAGGTATATATTCTTTCTTATGCCTCCTTTAAGTTTCTTAATTTTCAGAACCAAATAAACAAATATTCCCCAAAGTATTATGCCATCAATAGCTACATCTACCATTGCTAGCTTGCCAGTCTTTGGCATAAATACTCCAGCTATGACAATAACTAAAAGTGCTGATATATAAACCCAATCAAAAGTTTTAATTTTTTTAATATCCATTAAAATTCCTCCACATCTTAAATAGTTTATTATCGAGCAAGTAAGACTTCGCCATACTGTGTAGATCATACTTTATCAAAAGGATATCTTGATTTGTATCTTTATTCTCATCAAAGAATCCTATTGATTCCTCTTCTTGTAAAGTACCAGTTTCTTCATCATAATCTAAATTTATAGGCTTATCTTGTTGGTTATACTCTTTAATCTTCTTTACAATAAATCCACTTTGAGTCAGTTTCTGCTTCTTAATTTGATTAGCTATATTCTTATCTTCCTTTGAAATATAAAATTCATTATCACGATGAACACATTCTTATGCTTAATAATCCTTGTTATACAAGCAATGCTTTTTATCGAAAGTTAATTTCCCATTAAATCTATAATTGTTTTTTATTCTCTCGTATCTTATTTCCTATCTCTCACCTATTAATATTTATATAAAATGAGTATTTTTATATAATATATATTCAAAATATAAGTGCTCATCTTCTATATAGTATAGTATTTTATTTTATTTTATTTTATTATATGAAAAAATAAAAAAGATAAATCACTATTTAATATTAAACAATAGTAATCTATCTTCTATCTTTTATCTATTTATATGAAACTAATTTATTTGATGCATCATATAATTCTGCTCTATCTCCGTCATTATTCCAAATGTAAGCACTAGTCCATTTCAATGTTCCAGTGGACTTTCCACTTGCTATTGTAATTTCAGAATTTGCTTGCATTATATAATCACTTGGAAAATCAAATACTTGATTTCCTTCTACACTTACTAATTTCCAATTTGTCATATTTATATCTGTATTAGTATAATTCTTTAATGTTACAATTTCATTTACTAAATCAACATTAGTTATTCTTATGTCACCAGTTGTTGCTCCTGGATTAGTAGAAGTATCTGTATTTCCATTATAACTACCTGGAGAAACATTAAAAGTAATATTACTTCCATTACTAGTAGCTATTATTGTTCCAGATTCATCTGTTCTATATACATTTATATTTTTAGATTGTAATCTATCCATTACAGTCTTATTGGGATGTCCGTAAGAATTATCTTTTCCAACTGAAACTACTGCATATTTAGGATTTACTCTATCTAAAAATCCTTGTGATGTAGATGTACTACTTCCATGATGGCCCACCTTTAATACATCTGCTTTTAAATCTAATCCTTTATTAATCATTTCATTTTCTGAAAGGGTTTCTGCATCCCCTGTAAATAAGAAACTATTATTTAAATATGTTAGTTTTACTACAACAGAATAATTATTTAAACTATCATAGCTTGTAGAGTTTGGTGCTAAAATAGTAAAGTTTCCTCCACCTAGAGAGTATTTATCTCCTGTTATTGGTGTGGTTACTGTTAAGCCTTTATTCTTTATTGCATATAACACATCTTCATAAGTCTTTGTTGTTGTAACTGCTTTAGGCATTATTATTTTTCCTATAGAAAAATTATTAATAACATCATCTAATCCACCTATATGATCTTCGTGTGGATGAGTAGCAATTACATAATCTAACTTACTTACTCCTTTAGATTTTAGATAATTAACTACTAAATTTCCATCTTCATTATTACCTGCATCTATAAGAGCATATTTTCCGCTATTTTCTATCAAAATACTATCTGCTTGTCCAACATCTATATAATGAACTTTTAATAAACTAGTATTAGTGTTAGTAAGGCTTAATAAACTATTTACAGTACTTGTTGGAACAACTCCTTCTCCACCTAAAACTGTTAAATTAGTTATATTATTATCTTTTATTATATCCTTTGTGTATGTATCTGGATTTTTAGCTGTTAATATAATAGGATTTTTATTTACTGCTGCTAAAGCTCCACCTGCTAATGCATCTGGGAAATCCATTCCTGTTGCTATGTATGCATTAGAAAAATCAAGAATATCTTTAAATGCATCTACTAACTTTTTATTAGTTTCATATCTATTTGCTCCATATATTCTTGTTATATTATTAAAATTAGATAATGCCTTTGTAGGAACTATAGTTTCTCCACCTATTACATAGGTTTTATTTATATTTAAATTTTTTCCTGGATTATTATTGTCTACTAATATAATAGGCATTTCTAAAGTAGATGCAATTGGTCCTACACTTAATGCATCTGCAAAGTTTCTTCCTGTTGTAACAAAAGCACCATTACTTGTTCCAACTAATTTTGCTACTTCGTATGAAGTTTCATATCTATTCTTTCCTGCAACTCTTTGTACTGTTATCCCTAAATTTTGTATTGATTTAGCTACATCAGTAGTTACAACACCTGTTCCACCGATTATAAATACTTTTTTAACTTTTAATCTCTTTAACTCATTTGATGCTTCTACATTTAACTTGTTACCTTCAACTAATATTATAGGTGCGTTAAATTTCTTTGCTAAAGGTGTGGCTGATAAAGCATCTGGGTAATCTTTTCCTGTAGCTATTATAGCTACATCTGATGTGCTAAAATTACCTGATATTTTAGCTGATGTTTCATACCTATTTAATCCAGCTAATCTATTTACAGTGCTTGCACTTGTACTTATGCTATTAAATAATGAAAGACTAAGAAATAGCATAATAAAAAAAGAAGCTATCTTTTTAAATTTCTTCATATTATCACTCCATCCAATTGAATTGTATAACTTATATGTAATTTATACAACTTTCCCCACCTAATTTTATTTATTTTTTGAATTTTCCATAAAAAAATATTGTAAAAGCAAAAAGAAGTTAGAATCAAACTAACTTCTTAAAAATTTTTAACCTAATGGTAAAACCTCAACTATTTCCATAAATACAGCAGTTGAAGCATCCTTTAATTGTGCTTCTTTTACTAATTCATTTATTTTATTTTCATCTATAACAGTCTTCAATACTACTCTTGCGCCTTGATTTCTTAAAGCTTTACCTTTGCTTCATTCCATGAACTTTGTTGATAATATACTTCTGTAGATGCTTTAGAAATAGTATATACATTAGCTGTAACAGTTTCCCCAATATAGTTATTTTTATTTCTTTCTCAATTTTACAATAAAGGCTTAACTTTAATACTATTTAAAGCAAGTAATTTTATAAAGTTCTATAGAAGTCCCTTAATTTTTTTCAATAGCATATATATAATCATCTATATATTCTCCAATTCTATCTTTTAATATATTCTTAGCTGTTGGTTTTAATATTCCTTCTCTAACTTTTTTATATTGTTCATGCATAAATTGGCTTATAAGTGTTATTGGAATTTCTCTTTCTTCTAAATTACTCATAAGTTTTTCTAAAGCGAAATTAACCTCTTCCTTAGGCATATAATATCTCGCTCTATCAGATAAACTATACTTTCTTTCTATCTTTATCTTTTCTCCTATACCTGAATAATGATTAATCCAATAATTAGGATTTTTTACCATACTAAAATCTAATATATCTATAAAATTAGATAATTCTATACTTGGATCATATTTTAATAATTCATTTTCAATAAGGTTTAATGCAAATATACCTTCTCTAAACCCAAATGTTAAGGCTGGCCCAACTTTTAAGATAACGAATCCATCCTCTACCATTTCTCTTAAAGCTTTTGCAGTTTGATAATCTGTTGAATGAGCTTCAAATACTAATTGAGGAAATGCCTTTAGTCCATTTGTTAAATCCTTTGCTTCACATCTATCATATTCCCATATATAATCACTACTAAATTCTACTCCCGGTTGAACTACAATTCCAACAACATATTCAAATGCATCCTTAAGTCCATATCTCTCAAAAGTATTCTTAAAGGTTTCTATAGTATTCTTAAAAGCTTCTACCTTTGTTACCTTTGGTCCTTCTCCTTCTTCTTCCACTTGTGCTCCACCAGGAATTGGTACTTCACTTCCTATAATATAAACTGGATGTATGGCACTTTGATTACTTTTCTTTAGGTTAACATATGCCTCTTCTGCAGCCTTACATAATTCTGCTGCTCTAGTTGCTATTAAATCATCACCAAATTTATTTGATTCCATATCTCCTTTTAATGGCATACTTGTATCAATATGAATTTTTGTAAATCCAGCTAAAACATATTCACTTATTAAGTTCTTAGCATTACTCATAGCTTCCTTGGCATCTATATCTTTCCATGTTAATGGTCCTAGATGATCACCCCCAAGTATAATTCTTTCCTTTGGAAATCCAACTTCATCAGCTATTTCATAAATGTAATTTGCATAATCTTTTGCCCTCATTCCAGTATATCCGCCAAATTGATCAACTTGATTTGCTGTTGCTTCTACTAAAAGTGGTATATTTTTATTTAAGAGTTTTTCCATAGTAGCTTCAATTACATAATTATTGGAGCAACATACAGAAAATATTCCTATTTTTTTGCCATTCTTATATCTATTAACAATATTTTTTATTGGATGTATCATTTCTTTCCCCCATATTCACATAATAATCATTCATAACTAAATACTTTATATACAAGAAAATAATACTTTACTAAAAATTATATATTTAATTAAGCCCTACCATTACTTCCACAAACTATTATCTTATGTTTAACTATTTCTTTCATTGCTTTCTTTCCTGGCTCCATATATTTTCTTGGATCGTTTGCATCTGGATTTTCTATAAAGTATTTCTTCACTGCATTAGAAAATGGTATCTTTAAATCTGTTGCAACATTTACCTTACATATGCCAAGAGATATTGCCTTTTTTACATATTCATCTGGTATATCTGATGCTCCATGTAAAACTAATGGTATATCTACCATATCTCTTATTTCCTTTAATCTATCAAAGTCAAGCTTTGTTTCTCCTTTATATAGTCCATGGGCTGTTCCTATGGCTACTGCTAATGAATCTATTCCTGTTCTTTCTACATATTCTTTTGCTTGTTTTGGATTAGTGAATTTTGTATCTTTTTCATCTACTATCAAATCATCTTCTTGTCCACCTAATCTGCCAAGTTCAGCTTCAACTGTTGCATCATTTTTGTGAGCATATTCTACTACTTTTTTAACTATTTCTATATTTTCTTCAAAGTCTTCATGAGAAGCATCTATCATTGCTGATTTAAATCCCAAGTCAATAAAATGCTTTATTTCATCTATTACTTCAAAATGATCTAAATGTATAGCTATTGGAATATTATGCTTTTTAGCTGCTACTTCAGCCATTTCTATTATATATTCTCCACCTGCATAAGAAATAGTTGATGGTGTTCCTGCTAATATTACTGGAGACTTTAATTCTGCAGCAGTTTCTACTACTACTTGTAAGGTTTCTAAATTATGAATATTGAAGGCTGGTACTGCATAGCCCTCTCTTTGTGCTCTTTTTAACATTTCTCTTGTTGATACTATTTTCATGATCTAATTCAACTCCTCTGAGAATCTTATTTCTTAGAAATACTTAAAAGATTTCTTTATTAAATAAAAGATAATCTTTTGCTACAAATTAATTAATATATTTATGAATAACTACGCCTTTAACTACTCTATTAACTGTTCCATCTGGTCTTGGATTATCTGGAGAAATTCCTAATCTAATAGCGTTTAATAGTGCAAAAACTTGTCCAAATAACATGTAATTAAATACTGTATATACTTCTGGAATTGACTGCCCATCTATCTCAATATATTTATCACATATATACTTTAATTCTTTATTTTTCTCATAACTAATTACTACTAATTTATGATTTCCTGAATCTCCATTTATTTCTCTTATAAGATCTATATCATAAAGATTTGTATATTTATCAGTAGAATTCATAAATATAATCGTAGTTTTATCATTTATTACTGATTTTGGTCCATGCCTAAAACCTAATACAGATTCACAAACGCTTACTATATTTCCACTTGTAAGCTCTAAGTTTTTTAAGGCCATTTCTTGACATAAGCCTTTTAGAATACCTGATCCTAAAAATACTACTCTAGTTGCCTCTAAATCACTTAACTCTTTTATTTCTTCCCATTTAGTATCTAAAATTAAATTTCCTTGATTAATAACTACATCTACGTATTCTTTATTTTTTTCCAAATTATCGATATCAAATATTAACAATGATGCTAGCAACATGCAACTAAAGGAGCTTGTCATTGCAAAGCTTTTATCGTTGGATTCTTCTGGCATTAGAATGCATAAATTCTTATCATTTAAAGAAGCTTTCTTAGCCAGTTCTCCTTCAGCATTACATGTAATTACCAGTTGTGATATGTCTTTCACATTATCTTTAAATAAATTAAATGCTCCTACACTTTCTGGACTATTTCCTGATCTAGCATATGAAACTAAAATTGTTGGTACATTTTTTTCTATAAATTGCTCTGGATTCGATACTAAGTCAGTTGTTGCAATAGCTTCTACTCTTAAACCTAATATCTTTGCTAAATACAAATAAATTGTATCTCCAACATAATCGGAAGTACCTGCACCAGTTAAAATTACTCTAGTATTTTCTTTTAAATTTCTATTTAAGAAACTTTGTATTTGCTCTTTATTTTCTTTTACTATACTATAGGTTTTCTCCCATAGTTTTGGCTGTTGCCTTATTTCTGATGCAGTATTAATTGCTCCTAAATGTTCTAATTTCTTATTATCCATTCCAAAAATCATTTTTTATCCTCCTATACGTAATAACGATATTATCCAAGGTGTATTTAAAATTTTATTTATTATCATTCCTTTTTATTTTTTAATTCCTTTTTATAATATAATTGTATATTTGACACAATTTTCAAACAAGGTGTCAATATTAATAATATAGGGTGGTATTATTCACAATATAAATAAAAACTTCTTATGAAACTTTAATTTGTTTCACAAGAAGCTTTATACTTAATTATCTTAAAATCTCTTATTTAATCTCAATAGCTTGAACTAATAAATTATCTTTAAATGCTACTTTTATCTCTGACTTTTCATAAGTTACTTTTCCTAAATGTAAATTATTTACATAATCATATATTTTATATTCCTTATTTTTCCCTAGCCCCCTAAATTCTAACTTGCCATTATACTCTTCTGCATAAAATGAATAATACATTGAATTATTCTTTTCTATTACATGAGCTTCTGGATAATCATATCCTATATCATATAATTCTCCTCGGTAACTTCCTTTAGAAAGCATTTTTTCATTATATATGTTAATCCACTTTTTATATTTTTCTTCCTTATTACTATCTAATCCAAAGGGATCCTCTTCCTCTGGTCTAAGTACTGAATTGTTCATACTTCCTAAGGGCCATGTAAATTTTGTTCCTATAACTGCACCTATCCCTACAGTTGATGCAAAATCATCAAAGTTATCACTTAGTTCAACATGATCTCCATGATATGGTGCCTTTTCACTCATTAAAGCTTTAATTACCTTACATTTACTTCTTACTTGATAAGAGCTTTCAGGATCTGAAGCTACTGGTATGTTATAGTATGGCATAGTATAAAAGGAATAGGTTGTGCCACATGGACAGTACATTATTGTTACTTCCTTCTTATACTCCCTTGCTATTTCATATACCTTTTTCATTATTAAGGACATCCACTGAACAGATTCATAGGAATCCTTATGATTATGATGTGGATTATAACATCTAACTGATGAGTTTAAATGCTGTCCATCTATTTTAAGACCATCATAATTCCAATCTACCAACATCTTTCTTAACTGTCTTTCAATATCCTCTTGAACCTCCTTATAGGCTGGGCATAGATAATAACAATCCCACCAAGTAATTAATTGTTCCTTTCCTTCTTTATCCTTAATAACCCATTCAGGATTATCCTTATATAGCTTTGACTTAGGATCTACTGCTAAAGGAACCCACCAAAGTTGAGCCTTTAACCCTTCATTATGAATATGATCAACAAATTTTCTCATATCCAAATCTCCATTAGGAAACCTTTTAGGATCTAATTCTAAATCCCCTTCCTCTAACTGATATCCATCATCAAGACATACCCATTTTAATCCTAGTTCCTTAACCTTTGGAATTGCTCCATATATTTGCTCTAAATTAAAGTTTCTTTCATACCCCCATGCACACCAAGTAGCCTCATATGCCTCATCTACGTAATCATCAAATTTAATTCCTAAATCCATCATAATTTCTCTATAGGTCTTTAAGCCATTAAAACAATCCCCTTTATGAATAGTAATTATACTTGGATATGTTTCAAAAATCTCATCCTTATTTAAAGTAATTTCTTCATTGCTTTCAATCTTTAATTTAGCTTTATCCTCTAAAACCTCTATTGGTAATGAAATTTCCTTTTGTGTTAAACCTATATGTCCTAATAATATTCCATAATCAGTTGTCCAAATATCAATAGCTGGAGTTCCACCACCATAATCACTACTATTCATTCCCATAAAATTATCTTGTTCATAGCCTATCTTTAAAGGATTTATCCAATTAGGTCTTTCCTCATAGCTTGCACCTTGATAAGCATAAAATGGAATACTGTCATTATTCGAATTAACAGCTAAATTAAAATTACTCCACTTTGTAATTCTTATAGTATCCCCTGATATATTTTTATACTTAACCTTTAAAAATAAAGTACTAGGGTATTTATCATATATCTCATATTCCTCTATCTTCTCTAAATCAACTTTTTCTGAAGCTATTCTCCATATAAATGTTGTTCTTTCTCCCTCTCCTAAGTTGTTATTTTTCACTGCTTCCTTATTAATACTTTTTATTTCAAAGGTATTTTCAGCTTTATTATTAATATGAATTCTATTAAGATTAACCCCTAATGCTATTACTTTTTCAGCTTTTTTTATTTCTATTTTTTCATCAATAATATTAATTGATATATTTCTCATAATCTTCTCCCTTTAGTTTTAATGCATCCCTATCTTCTAATTTATTTCCTCCAAGGGTATAAGCTAGTAATACTGCTCCATACCAAGGTTCCAATACTGGTCCAACAACATAACAATTTATATCTTTTAAATACTCCTTTAATGGTTCTAGTATAAGCTTTCCTGCATTAAAAACTCCACCAGTATATGAAACAATAAATTTATCCTTAAATTCTAATTTATTATTTAAAGAAACTACATTTAAATATAATTCATAGGCTGCATTTTTTAATATTTCCTTGCACTTTTCACAACCCTTTTCTGCTGCCATAGAGCATATTTTAGAAAACTTAGCTAGTTCAGTTCTTGAAAGCTTAAACTTATTAAATACTATTTCTGTTATTTCAAAATGGTAGGTTATATTGTATTCCTTCTCTAATACTTCTACTAAAACTGTTTCCTTTTCTCTACCATCCTTTTGCTTTGTATAAGCTTCTATAGTTTTTATTCCAATCCAATGAGCACTTCCCTCATCTCCGATAATAGGACCCCAGCCCCCGGACCTTTCTGAATTTCCGAAATCATCCATTCCAAAGGCTATACTTCCTGTTCCTGATACTATGTTAACTCCAGGTTTACATAATGTAGCTGAAGCCCAGCCAACAACTACATCATTATCTACTTTATATGAAATATTATTTAATATAACTTCAATAGTTTCATCTATAACTTTTTTATCAGCTTCACTTTCACCATATCCAGGCATTCCTAAAAATGCAAAGCTTATATCATTAATTTCAATACCTATACTTTTACAAGCATTATCTATATTTTTTGTTAACTCTTTTCTTAATCCATCTTTACCAATTTGATGAATGTGTGTTGTTCCACCTTCAATATTTACTAGTATATCTAATTCCCTATTTGCTATTACATATCTAGTCTTAGTTCCACCACCATCAATCCCTAAATAATACATTAATTATCACCCATCATATCTTGAATTTTAACTACCTTATTATTTAACCTAGATTCCTCTGCAGCAAAAGCCATTAAGTGACTTTGAAGAGATTTAATAGCACTTGATTCAGATTCCTTACTGCCAGTTTTTAAAATGTTAAATAAGTCCTCCATTAAGCCCTCATCACCACCATTATGTCCTCCATCAAATACATCGACCTTATATATATCCCTTTTAATTTCTTCAACTGCATTTGATGTAAACTTAATTACTTCTATAGAACTATTAGCATCATTTCCTCTTATTTCCCCTTTTGTACCCATTATCTTTATTGTTCTTGAAATCTCATGGGTAAACCCAGATAAATTAAAGGTTGCTGTAACACCATTTTTAAATTTTATTATTGTAACTTGGTGGTCACATACTGTATTATCACAGCTAAATACACATCTGCCATATTGATTTTCACTTAAAGACTTAAGCATTTCCTCTTCCTCTTGAATATCAGAAACTACATTAGCAGGCCAATCTCCTTTAATAGGAAGATAAGCTTTTCTAGCATCAAATATACAATCCTTAACATTGCAATTAATACATCTATCAGCTGCTCCCTTTGGTTTGTTATTTTCAGTAAAGAATGTTAAATCTCCAAAGGATGAGATTTTTTCACATTCATCATCTACAAGCCATACTAATATATCTAAATCATGACAACTCTTTTGAAGTATAATCGGTGAAGTATCCTCTTCTCGTCTCCAGTTTCCTCTAACGAAGCTATGAGCCATATGCCAAATCCCTACATTTTCATTATGCTGAATATTAACTATCTCACCAATTACTCCACTTTTAATAATCTCCTTAATTTTTCTAAAGAAAGGAGTATATCTAAGAACATGACAAATCATTAGTAAGGTTCCCTTTTCGTCTGCCCTTCTAACAATTTCTAAACATTCATCTTTACTTGGTGATATTGGTTTTTCGAGTAAAATATCATAGCCTAATTCAATTGCCTGTAAGGTTTGCTCATAATGCATTTCATCCATAGTTGCTATTATTAATAAATCAGCAATTTTACCCTTTGAAAAGAAATCCCCTGTACTTTTAAATATATTTTCATCTTTTATACCATGGTTCTTTACAAGTCTATTTCTTTTAAAATCATTAGGTTCCACCACTGCAATTATTTTTGCTTCTTCCGGATGATTTTTTATATATTCTGCATAAACATATTGTCCTCTTTGACCAGCTCCTATTATAGCTACTGTTTTCATAAATTATCCACTCCTCTAATATTACTATTTATAATAAGTCTATATTTCTTCTATTATTTTATTGATGAACTTATATCCATATTTTCAAATGATCTTTGGAATACAATGTATAATAAAATCATTGGTATAACTGCCATCATGGCAGCTGCCATCATAGACGGAAAATCTGTAACATATTGCCCCTTCATTAATGACATAGCAATTGGTAATGTTAACTTATCTTGTGATGAATTTACTATTAATGGCCATAATAAATCATTCCATGACCATATAGCTGTCTGAATACCAAATACTGTTACTGCTCCCTTTATCACAGGAGTTGCTATTTGAAAAAATATTCTAAAGTGTCCTGCACCATCAATACTTGCTGCATCGATAAGAGCTTGTGGTATTGATAAGTAAAATTGCCTCATCATAAATATCCCATAAGCTGTAAATAAATTAGGTAGCCATATTGCTGTTAAGGTATCTAATAATCCTAAATTATTCATCATGTTAAATTGCGGCAATAAGAAAATTTGTCCTGGTACCATCATTATTACTAAAACTATAGAAAATAATAGTTTTTTACCTTTAAATTCATACATTGCAAAGGCGTATCCAGCAAAAGATGCAATTAGGACAGTTCCTATAACTCTTATAATACAAACAATAATACTATTCAAATAAAATTTCCCAAAGGGAATCATATTAAATACATTTTTATAAGCATCAAGACTTGCTTTACGCGGAATTAATGCAGGCGGCATAGATGTTGCTTCTTGAAAAGTCATTAGTGATGTGGATATCATTTGAAAAAATGGCCATATCATTATTATGGAAATAGCTATTAAAAAAGCATATATAAAAATATTTTTTTTATTTATTTCCCTTCTTTTAATCTTATTTTTTTTATATTTATTTTTAATTTTTATATCTGTAACCTCTATATTCATAAATTACACCCCTTAATTATCATAATGAACCCATTTCTTTTCTAGTTTAGTTTGCATGAATGTAAATATACTAATTAATACAAATATAAATACTGCAATAGCTGCTCCATATCCCTTTTCACCTTTTACAAAGACTTCATTATAGAATAAATAAACTATTGTTTTTGTGGAAGATAGACCAGATCCAGTTCCTATCATCATGAATACATTATCGAACATTTGAAACAATGAAATAAAATTAGTTATTAATAAAAATAATATAGTCGGTGAAACCATTGGAATTGTTATTTTTAAAAACTTTATAATTGGAGATGCACCATCAATTGAAGCTACCTCATAAAGATCATCTGGCACTCTTTGAAATGCTGCTGATAAAATAAGTACTTGTCCACCTATCATTCCCCATATTCCAACAATAACTAATAATATCCATGACCAACTTGGATTTTGGCTCCAAGAAATTGGTTGTCCTCCAAAAAAAGTAATTATTCTATTTAGTATTCCATAATTCATACTAAAAATATATCCCATAACTACTGCTATTGCTGCTGGCATAGTTACTACTGGTAAGTAAAGTAAAACTCTAAAAATTGCCTTTCCCCTAATCTTACTGCTTAACATATAAGAAATAATTAATGATAATAATAAACTTATTGGTAATATAAATGTAACCATCCTTATAGTATTAAATACGGCCTTCCATACCTCTGGATTTGTTATTACCTTTTGATAATTTTGTAACCCATTAAATGTTTTATTTCCAAATCCATACCAATCCATAAGACTATAGCTAAAACTTAGAAATATAGGTAATATTGAAAATATAGCCATACCTACTATCGCAGGTAATAAAAAAGTATAAGCTATCATTGTATTTTTTTTAGTTTTTGGTAAAGCCATATGTTTATCCCCCTTTAAAAGTAACGCCTTGCTAAAATTAATTAGCATAGGCGTAATTTTTTTACAACTTTTAGTTACGTTTTAATATTGCATCTACTTCTTCACAAACCTTCTTTATACCATCATCAATTGAAATAGTTCCATTATAAACTTCAGTCATAATTTCCATTTCTTTTTGTTCCCATCCTGTTGCTAAAGTTCTTGGGTGCATTTGCCCATTTTTATTTGCATCTTCAATTATACTTTTAACCTCTGGGAATTGTGGTAAGCCTGAATAATATGCATCTGCCATATTAACTTTTGCTGGTAATACTCCTGCATCCTCAGCTAATATCTTATTAGCTATATCAGTTGTTAAGAATTTTACGAATTTTAATGCTGCATCTTTATTAGCAGACTTAGCTGATACCGCTGTTCCAGTCCCATGAACTAAAGCTCTTGTATCTGTTTTTCCTTTAGGTAATAATGCAATTCCTATTTGATCTACTATTGGGCTATCTTTTACTGTACCTAATGCATAAGTTCCTATATATGCAAAGGCTGCTTTTCCTTCAGACATTATAGCAACTGGCCATCCTTCAGCTTCAGCTGGAGTTGGTACTACTTTATGAGTTTGAACTAAATCGTACATAAATTGAACGGCTTCCTTATTTGCTGAATTATGATATCCTGATTGGTTTTTATTATTATCTAATACACTTCCACCTGCTTGTGCTATAAAATTCCAAGTACCTGTATATGTCTCATTTCCTATTCCAAAATAGAATGGTGTAATTCCTTCAATATTAGCTTCTTTAACCTTAAGTGTAGCTTCTAAAAGTTCATCCCAATTTGTAGGAACTTTTGCTCCTGCTTTTTCTAATATATTCTTGTTATATGCTAAACATATAGTATCCCAATCTCTAGGTAGTGCATATAGCTTACTATCAAAAGTATATATGTCTTTTACTGGCTCTATAAATTCATTTAAATCTACATCCTTTAATGTTTCTGATAAATCTTCAAGCATTCCTGCATCTACATACTTTGGCATATTTGAAGCATTATATGTGATGACATCTGGTAATTTTCCAGCTTGTGCTCCTGTTTCAAGTTTAGTCCAGTACTCTCCCCATGGAGTTACTTCCACTTTAACTTTTATATTAGGGTTTTCCTTAGTAAATTCTGATGCTATCTTTTCCATAGCTGGAGCTTGTGCTTGATCCCAAAGTGAAAAAGTAATTTCCTGTGGTTTATCATTATTAGTTTTACCATCAGTTTCCTTCTTTCCTCCACATGCAACCATACTTAAAGATAATATTGTTACAATTGCTGAAGCTATAACTTTTCTCAAAGTATTCCTTTTCATTTTTAAATCCCCCTCAATTATTTTTTTTATCCCTTTTACAATATTAATTGTATATTTAGTGCAATTTTCAAACAAGGTGCCAATATTAATAATATAGGGTGGTATTATTAACAAACTATGATGTATTATAACTTTCATTCTTTTAAAATAATTCTCTTATTTAACATTAAAGTCCACTAGTAATAACTAGTGGACTTTAGTGTTAAATAAGACTACTTTATTGTTGTAGTATAGTCTTGTCCCTTTCTATATTGATTTGGAGTACATCCAACGTATTTTTTAAATATATTTTTAAAATGTCTCTCATCCCTATATCCTACTTCTTGAACTATGCTATATATTTTATAATCTGTATTTTTAAGTAACGCCTTAGCTTTTTCAACTCTTAAATATATAATGTAATCTAAAAGATTTCTCCCAGTTTCATTTTTAAACATAGAACATAAATAATTTGGATGAATATGTGCTATATTTGCGAGACTCTCAAGAGTTAAATTTCCTCCTATATTTTCTTGTATATACTTGACAACATCTATTATTATTTTATTTAGCATAACCCTATCATCAATTAGGATCTTATTACTTTGTATAGACTTAAACTCTTTATCCCCTACTATATCTTTATACTTATTAATACATTTATTCTTAAATCTTTCATTATTAATAAAATCTACAGTTTCTTTTATAGCTTCTTCTAACTCACTTTTATCAACAGGTTTTAGTAAATATCTAAATACCCCTTCTCTTAAAGCTTGTTGGGCATATTTAAAATCATCATAGCCACTTAAAATTATAAATACTGTATCCACACCCTTCTTTTTTAATCTCTTAACTAATTCTATTCCGTTGCAAAAAGGCATATTTATATCTATAATTGCTATATCAAAATTTTGGTTTTCAAAAAATTTTAATGCATCAATGCCATCCTTAGCATCATCTTTTATATTAACATTAAACGTTTTCCAATCTATCAAAATCTTAAGGCCTTCTCTTATTAGATATTCATCATCAACTAATATACAATCTAACATTTATTTTCCTCCTTATTATAGATAGGTAAAATAATTTTAACTGTTGTTCCTACTGCCAATTTACTATATATTTTAATACCAAATTCATTACCATATAATAATTTTATTCTCTTATTTATATTTGCAAGTCCTATACTTTTCTCCTCTTGTAAAAAACTATCTTCATAAGAGTTTATCTTATTATTTATTTCAACTAACTTATCTTCATCAATTCCTATTCCATTATCATTAATTTCTATTATTAATTTTCTATTTAAAATACTTCCTGCTATTTCAATAAACCCATTTTCATTTACGTTATTAATTCCATGTCTAATTGAATTCTCAACTATAGGTTGTAATATAAATTTAGGTACTTTTTGTAATAATAATTCATTATCAAATTTAAATTTCCATTGAATTTTATCTCCCATTCTATATTTATGAATTTTTAAGTATTCCTCTACATGATTAATTTCATCTTTAAACAAAACTATAGAATCTCTCTTTTTAATTGTCATCCTAAATAATTTTGATAAAGTATTTACCATTTCTGATACTTCCACATCCTTATTAATTAAGGCTTTCATCCTTATACTATCTAATGTATTATATAAAAAATGTGGATTAATTTGATTTTGAAGTGCATAAAGCTCTGCATCCTTATTCCTTAATATAATTTCATTTGCCCTTTGTTCAGCTTCAATCTCCTTAATTCTATATCCATTTATGGTAATAAGCATATCCTCAATTGAGTTACTTATTCTACCTATTTCATCTCTATCTTCAGTTCTAAAATTAACTTCCATTTCCATATTTGATACTCTATTTAACTTCTCAATTATATCCTTTATTCTACGTGAGAAAATACGAGATATAGTAATAGAAATCATTATTGATAACAAAACTGCTATAGAAATAGATAGCCATACAGTTTTATTTAATATTTTATTTCCTTTAATTAATTTATCAAATTTAAAAACACTTACTATCTTTGCTCCAGTAAATTTTGATGTTTTAAAGCTTATAAGATTATCCCCTTCAAAAAAATATCCACTTTCTTTTTCTAACTCATTTTTATTATCATTGTTTAATACATCACTTAAATACTTATCATTATCACCATAGATAACCTTTCCATTTATATCTATTAGATATACTTCCCTTTCTTCCTTAAGCCTCTCTGTATCTAAAACTCTTTCTAACCCATTTTTCCGTATAAAGAATAATATATATCCCTCTACCTGCTGACTATAAAAATCCTTTAGAGAACGTCCTACTATAAAATAATTATCATAATAATCCTTTTCTATTACTGTATCTATAACCATCATATCCTCTATAGCACTTGATTCAAAAATATTCTGCCAAAAATCAAAATTAAAATTATATATATCGTTATATAATGTATCCTTAAAAATAGCTGAGTCATTATGAATGGAAGGCTTCTTTTCTAATGAAAGAGCTATTCCTAAAATATCCTCTCTTATCATTGATATTTGCAAAAAAAACTTACTAATAATTCTTTTATCATTACTACTTAAAACCTTATGATTATCATTAAAAATAATTTCCTCCACATCTGTATTAGAATAAACTAACCCTGATAATACCTTCATATCTCTTATATATTCATTTATACTAAGATCCAATTGCTCAGTCATTTGAATTCCATCCCTAATCCCACTATCTTTTACAGATTTATCAACTCTTTTATAAAAAAGTACTAATATAAGGAGCATAAATAATGTAAAAAATGTGAAAATTATTATTGCCATCTTAAGTCTTAAGTCATTCTTTAAAAAATTTATATTAACTTTCATAAAAATATACTCCCCTCAATTTTAAATATGTTAAATCACTTAATTTCTAAACTTAATTTCATAACTCTTTTAAAGAAATAGTTTTCATACATTTCATATACTTATTTTAGCACACATAATATTCATTAGAAATAAATATTATGTTTTTTATCCTAAAACTACATGGTGAGAACTGTGAGGATCTAGTTGTATTTATTCCTCAAGCATATTACCAGTTAAGTAAAGATGAGGTAGAAACTTGGTTTAATGCATTAAGAAAGTATGAGATATTTATCTCCTTCTAAACTGAAGGAAGAAATAAAGTAAAAGACAATAAGTAGAGCTATATTCTACTTATTGTCTTTTTAATATATTTTATTCATTTAATATTTTCAAGTATTCCTATCCATTAGTTAGTCCAATTTGAAACTCTAGCTATTACTAATAACATCAAGCTTTTAATTTTTATCATCATCTCTATAAGTATCAATGAATATTTCATCTTCTAATTCCTTATTATAAGAATATGAGGATATTTCACAAAATTTATATACAACAAACAGTTTAGAAAAAATTAGCGAATTTTTATAAAAATAAAAAAGATATAAACTATTTGCTATAAAGCAATAGTGCATACCTTTCCATCTAAGACTATCTATATTCTGAAATTATTTTTATTATAGCTTCCCCATACTTTTCAACCTTAATATCACCAAAGCCTGAAACTTCTTTTAACTGATTCTTATCTTTAGGCATCTTATCTATTAAATCCATCATCTGCTTATCATTAAAAATAAAGTATGGCTTGTTACCTTCTTCTCTACTCTTTTTAAGTCTATAAGCTTTTAAGTCTTTAATTATTTCTTCATTTATATTAGATTTACTTAGATAACTTATATTACTAATTTCTGATTTTATTTCTTGAGTTTTCTTAGTATCAATATAAGTATTAAATTCATCTAATAAATTTTTATATTTATTAACATAACTCATCTTATGGCTCTTATGCCAACTTAATATTTTCTCTGCCTTCCTCTTTAAATCATCATCATTTAAAGATGCTGAATCACTTTTTGAATTGGTGTTTTTAATAAAATCAATTAATTGATCAGCTCTAATAACCTTATCTTTAATTTCCTTTTTAGCAAACTTATAATTTAATAAGGTTTTAGGATTAGCTAGCACTACTATTGATTTATAATTTTCATCAAAGGCTTTTTCAAATAACTTCTTCATAATTATATTACTTTTACCTTCTTTTTCTAACTTCTCTTTTAATCCCTCTGGGGATTTATCATATAACTCTTTTAATTTAGAAATATAGTATGTTGATTCACTTTTTCCCTTTAAGAATATAGGTTTATCTAGTTTGTTGAATAATGCCATTTTATACCCCCACATAAAAAGTTCCCCAAGGGTTATTCCCCAGGGGACCAATTTTTTACCAATTAATATTTTATTTATCATTAAATATATAATCTTTCATTGAAGTCTTAACATTCTCAATATCAAAAGTTAAATAATAAACCCCATTTATCATTTGTCCTTCAGCCTGTCCGTCTCTTGGGAATCTATCCTGCTCTAAGCCCTTCATAGCAAGTCCACTAAATTCAGTACCTAATCCTAATAAAGAACTTTTTGACATATTAGTTTGAATATATGGTAAAAATTCATTAACTAACTGCGGATATTCAGTTAAGTATGTATTCTTTAGCTTATTAAATATTGCATTTATAACTGTTCTTTGTCTCTCTGTTCTCTTATAGTCTCCACCAGTTGCATATCTAATTCTAGAATAGGCTAAAGCTTGATTACCATTTAATAAGTGTTCCCCTGGGGATGATATTCCTGAAATATGAGAAACCTCTTCATCGGTTATATCAATATTAACTCCACCTATTTTATCAATTATATTTACTAGAGAGCTGAAATTAACTACCATAACTTCACTTATGTTTAAATCAAAGTTTTCATTTAAGGTTTTTAAAGCTAATTCTGCTCCCCCAAAGGCATAGGCATGATTTAACTTATCCATTCCATGTCCATCTATATTAACATAAGAATCTCTCATTATAGATGAAAGCTTTATCTTATTATGAACACTATCTAGAGTAAGAATCATAATAGAATCTGATCTTCCAACTAAGTCATCCTCTCGTGAATCTATACCAAGTAAGGCTATATTTTTTATTTCCTTGAATTCTTCTTTACTTTCAGTATTTATTCCAATATTATCAGTATTAACTTCTATAGTTTCTACTTTATTAAGAGTTTTATTTATATAAATATATCCTCCTACAACTACTATAAATATAATAACTAAAATAGTAGTTATAGAATATATTAAAACCTTTTTCTTTTTAGGCTTATTCTTTTTATTAGAATTCATATGATTCTCTCCATTTTAAATAAAGTCTTATTTACTTTATAATCATAACGATCCCTAAAGTTTGTAAATAATTATTCTTATAGATAAATATAGTTAATAATTTTTTATAATATATTACATAAATT
>OGSQ01000328.1_pt1 | contig 22207 bp, 24 predicted proteins | sample 1573921 | NCBI WGS metagenome assembly OGSQ01 (sample SAMN03295832, study PRJEB24534) | human gut metagenome | isolation source: fecal sample 7 from infant 4 | host: Homo sapiens | place: USA: Pittsburgh, PA | collected 2014-07 | reverse complement strand
AATTAATAATAATTAGAAAAATGAAGGATTAATATTTATACTTGCATAAAAGTAGAAATATAGGGGGTGTAAGCGTTTTCTAGAAGGACTCAATACCTTTTAACAATTGGGAAAAAAACTATAATTTTATTGATATATTATCAAAATAGGACATGTTATTTTAAAATGTTAATTGACAATTTCTTATAATATAATATAATTATTAATATCTACAAATTGGAATGTGCGTAGAATAATGAATGGGGGTTGAACACAAATGGTAAAGTATATAGGAAAGAGACTTTTAACTAGTTTAATTACTGTTTGGGCAGTAGTTACTATAGTTTTCTTTCTAGTAAGGATGATGCCGGGTGGTCCATTTGATGGAGAAAAAACTACACCTGAGATGAAAGCTCAATTAAATGAAAAATATGGATTGGACAAGCCGGTTGGAGAACAATATGCAATTTATATGAAGAACCTATTAAAGGGTGACTTTGGTAAATCAATGAAGTATAAAGGAAGAGATGTTTTAACAACAATAAAGAAAAGCTTCCCTAATTCAGCCAAAGTTGGAGCGGTATCAATAGTATTTTCTGTAATAGTAGGAGTATCATTAGGAATAATTGCTGCATTAAAGGCAGGAAAATGGCCAGATCATGTATGTATGATATTAGCTACAATAGGAATAACAATACCAAGCTTTGTAATGGGAACTTTCTTAATCTATATTTTTACGGTGCAGGCGAAAGGATTATTGCCAGCAACTGGATTAAGTAAGCCTAAAAACTATATAATGCCAGTACTTGCGCTTTCAGGAAGTTCTATGGCATTTATAACAAGATTAACAAGAAGTAAATTAATGGACGTATTAAAGTCAGATTATATAAGAACAGCAAAAGCTAAAGGCTTAAGTGGAAAAACAATAATTTTTAAACATGCATTAAGAAATTCATTAATTCCAGTAGTAACTTATTTAGGACCATTAGTTGCAGGAGTTTTAACTGGATCTTTTGTAGTAGAAAAAATATTTGCTATTCCTGGACTAGGTAATGAATTTACATTATCAATAACTAATAGAGATTATACTTCATTATTAGGAGTAACAGCATTTTATTGTACATTAATAGTAATATGTAATCTTTTAGTTGATATTGTTTATGTATTAATAGACCCAAGAATTAAGCTTGAAGGTTAATAGGGGGTAAAGAAATGGAAAATTTAAAAGTTGACTTAAACATTGATAAAGAATTATTTACTCCTTTAAGTGAAGAGGAAAAAAAGTTTGAAGAAGTTGTAAGACCTAGCGTTGGCTATTGGGCTGATGCTTGGAGAAGATTAAAAACTAATAAAGTGGCATTATTTTCATTAATTTTGATTGTAGTAATTGTTATCTGTGCATTTTTAGGACCAATTTTTATGGAAAAAGTTCTAGGATACACATATTATGATACAAATTTACAAGCAACAGATTTAAGACCAAGCTCACAGCATTGGTTTGGAACAGATAATTTAGGTAGAGATTTATTCGTAAGAGTAATGTATGGAACTAGATATTCACTAATAATAGCTATATCTGCTGCGGCAATAAATTTAATTATTGGTGTATTATATGGTGGAATCGCAGGATTCTTTGGAGGAAGAGTAGACAATATAATGATGAGAATAGTAGATGTTTTATACTCTATTCCTACTCAAATATATGTAATTATTTTAATGGCAACATTTAAAAAAGAAGGATCTACTGGGCTTGTAACAATAATTTTAGCTATGGCAATATCCTATTGGGTTGGTATGGCTAGAATAGTAAGAGGGGATATCCTTCAATTAAAACAACAAGAATTTGTTCTTGCTGCTAAAGCTTTAGGAGCTTCAAAGACAAGAGTATTGTTTAGACACTTAATTCCAAACTGTATTGGATCTATTTTAGTTACATTAACTTTATTTGTTCCTCAAGCAATATTTACTGAAGCGTTTTTAAGCTTCATTGGATTAGGTATTAATGCACCACTTGCATCTTTAGGAACTTTAGCAAATGATGCTAGTGGATTACTAAGCACAGCAGCATACCAATTATTATTCCCAGCAGGGGCTATTTGCTTAATAATTTTAGCATTTAACTTATTTGGTGATGGCTTAACAGAAGCTTTAGATCCTAAGAATAAGAAATAGGAGGAATGACGAATGAGTAAGTTATTGGAAGTAAAAAATTTGAAGACCTCCTTTAGAACACATATAGGTGATGTACAGGCTGTTAGAGGAGTTTCTTTATATCTAAATAAAGGAGAGGCTTTAGGAATTGTTGGAGAATCTGGTTGTGGTAAGTCAGTTACTATGATGTCAATTATGAGATTGTTAGCAGATAACGCAATTATTGAAGCTGATGAAATAGTATTTAATGGAGAAGATATAACAAATCCAACTGAAGATGATATGCAAGAAATTAGGGGAAATGAAATAGCAATGATATTCCAAGACCCTATGACATCTTTAAATCCATTATTTACAGTTGGAGAGCAATTAACAGAGCATTTAATAAAACATAAAAAAATAAGTAAAAAAGATGCTAACAATTTAGCAATCAAAATGTTAGATATGGTAGGAATTCCTAGCCCAGAAAGTAGGCTAAAACAATATCCACATGAATTTTCAGGTGGTATGAGACAAAGAGTTATGATTGCTATGAGCTTAATTTGTGATCCAAAGCTTATAATTGCAGATGAACCAACTACAGCATTAGATGTTACTATACAAGCTCAAATATTAGATTTAATGAAAGATCTTAAAAATAAAATAAATACTTCTATAATATTAATAACTCACGATTTAGGTGTAGTTGCAGATCTTTGTACTAGAATTAATGTTATGTATGGTGGAATAATTGTAGAAGAAGGTTCAGATGAAGATATATTCTATAATGGAAAGCATCCATATACATGGGGATTATTAAATAGTGTGCCTAATCCTAAGAGTGAAATAAAAGAAAAATTAACACCAATAGAAGGACAACCACCAGATTTATTAAAACCACCAGTTGGATGTCCATTTGCAGCAAGATGTAAATATGCAATGAAGGTTTGTTTAGAAAAGCAACCTCCATTATTTGAAATTTCTGATGGACATAGAGCTGCATGTTGGTTATGTCATGAAAATGCACCAAAGGTAGAAGCACCAATAAGGAGGGAAGAATAATGGAAAAAAATAATGATGTTATTTTAGAAGTTAAAAATCTTTGTAAGTACTTCCCTGCAAACAAAGGCCTTTTTGCTAAAAAAAGCTTTGTAAAGGCTGTTGATAATGTTTCTTTTGAAATAAAAAGAGGAGAAACATTAGGGTTAGTTGGTGAATCAGGTTGTGGGAAGACTACTACAGGAAGAACAATATTAAAATTATATGAACCTACTTCAGGACAAATTATCTTTAATGGTGAAGATATTACTAATTATAGTGAAAAGAAGATGGTTTCTTTAAGAAAGAATATGCAAATGATATTCCAAGATCCATATGCATCATTAAATCCTAGAATGACTGTAGGAGATATTATTGGTGAAGCTATAGATATTCATGGATTATATAAGGGTGAAGAAAGAACTAAAAGAATAAGATATCTTTTAGATAGAGTAGGACTTAATGGAAGTCATATAAATAGATATGCTCATGAATTTTCAGGTGGGCAAAGACAAAGAATTGGTATTGCAAGAGCACTTGCAGTGCAACCAGATTTTATAGTATGTGATGAGCCTATATCAGCATTGGATGTATCTATTCAAGCTCAAGTTATTAATATGTTAGAAGAGCTCCAAGAAGAATTCGGACTAACATATTTATTTATAGCTCATGATTTATCAATGGTTAAGCATATATCGACACATATTGGGGTTATGTATTTAGGTCAAATGGTTGAAAAGGGGCCAGCTGATGCCGTGTATTTAAAGCCTAAGCATCCATACACTCAAGCATTACTTTCAGCTGTTCCTATAGCAGATCCTAAAGTGGCTAAAAGTAATAAAAGAATAGTTTTACAAGGTGATATACCATCACCAATAGATCCAGCTCCTGGCTGTAGATTTAAAGGTAGATGTAAATATGCTATGCCAATCTGTGCTGAAGTTGATCCAGAACTTAAGGAAGTAGAACCTGGTCACTTTGTATCATGCCATTTATTTAATAAATAGTTAGCTATTGCATTAAGCAATTTCTATAAATAAATATATTAAGGGGGAAAAAACAATGAAGAGCAATAAGCTTAGAAAAATTTGTGCAGTTGCACTAACACTTGCTCTTGGAATGTCTGTTTTTGCAGGATGTGGAAATAGTAGTTCAGGAGATAGTGGAAGAAAATTAATTTATAATTTAGGAGAAGATCCTGAAACAATCGATCCTACATTAAATACTTCATCAGGAGCTGGTTCAATAATTGACAATGCTTTTGAAGGATTAATGAGACTTGATGAAAATGAAAAAGCAATTCCTGGAGTTGCTGAAAAAATGGAAGTATCAGATGATAATTTAGTATATACTTTTACTTTAAGAAAAGATGCTAAGTGGTCAGATGGACAAGCAGTTACTGCAAAAGATTTTGAATATTCATGGGTAAGAGCCTTAACTAAGGAAACTGCTGCTGAATACAATTATCAATTATTCTATATTAAGAATGGTGAAAAGTTCTATAATGGAGAAGCTACTAGAGATGAGTTAGGTATCGAAGTTGTTGATGATCAAACACTTAAAGTTATTTTAGAAGCTCCAACAGCTTATTTCCCAGAATTAACTGCATTTACTACTTATATGCCACTTAGAGAAGATATAGTTTCAGCTGATCCAGATGGATGGGCTACTGAACCAGAAACTTATGTTTCAAATGGGCCTTTCAAACTAGTTCAATGGGATATGAAAGATCAATTAGTATTTGAAAAGAATGAAGAATATTGGAATGCTAAAGAAATAAAGCTTCCAGGTGTTGTATATAAATTAGTTACTGATACAAATACTGCATATGCTTCTTTAAAATCTGGAGAATTCGACATGGTTGATACAGTACCACCAGCAGAAATTGCAGGAGGTAAAGAAGAAGGATTAGTTACAATATATCCAAACCTTGCTACTTATATGTTAGTAATAAACGTTGGTAAACAATCAACTTTACCTGAAGATGTTAAAAAAGCTTTAAGTAATGAAAAGGTAAGAAAAGCTTTAGCTATATCAATAGACAGAAAAGCTATTACTGAAAATGTTACTAAATCTGGACAAGTTCCTGCATATAGCTTTGTTTCAAAAGGAATTTTAAATGAAAACGGAGAAGATTTTGCAGATAGAGAATACTATGATGCAAATAAAGCTAACGTTGATGAAGCTAAGAAATTATTAGCTGAAGCTGGATATCCAAATGGTGAAGGTCTTCCTACTTTAGAATTTATGTATAATACTGAAGGAGATCACAAATTAATTGCTCAAGCTATACAACAAGACTGGGCTAAGATTGGCGTTAATGTTGAATTAACTAACCAAGAATGGAAAGTATTCTTAAATACTAGACAACAAGGACAATATGAAATTGCTAGACATGGTTGGTCAGGAGACTATGTTGATCCAATGACATTCTTAGATTTATGGGTAACTGGTGGCGGAAATAATGATGCTGGATATTCAAATGCTGAATATGACAAATTAGTTGCTGCTGCTAAGAGTGAAGGGGATCAAGATAAGAGATGGGAAATCATGAAGCAAGCTGAAGATATATTAATGAATGATATGCCTATTATCCCAATCTATTACTACACTAAAGTTAAAGGAGCTAAGCCAGAAGTTAAAGGCGTTAGAGTTTCTACTTTAGGACATGTATTCTTCGATAAAGCTTATATTGAAGAATAGTAAAATTATTATAAGAAAAGAAGAGTTTTTGACTCTTCTTTTTTTAATTTCCAGCTCTATTAAAATGTTCACTAGAGAAGCCTTCTCGTTTTATAGATTTATGTTTTGCATTTGGATTATGATTATGACCTTCTTCTGTTATTGGCGTTTGATAATTACACTTTTCCATTCTAGCTTTTTTATTATCAGGTTGGCTATCTTTAGGCATTTGCAATCCTCCTTATTTATATTTATATTATATCTTTCCACCTAATTAAATATTTAAACTGGAAATTGATACATTAATAAAGGAGCTGCTGCGGCAGCTCCTTCTTATCTAATTCCTAGAACATCTTCCATATTATAAAGTCTTGGCAATATTATATGGCTCATAAATTCTGCAGCCTTTAAAGCACCTACAGCGAATACTTCTCTTGACAAAGCTTTATGACTTAGTTCAATAATTTCACCAGAACCAGCAAAAATAATATCATGATCGCCAACTATAGAACCGCCTCTAACGGCATGAATTCCAATTTCATTTTTTTCTCTTTTAGCAATACCTTCTCTACCATATATATATTTTATTTCATTTGATAGTGAATCTTTTATTGTATCAGCTAATAAAAGTGCTGTACCACTTGGAGAATCTATTTTTTGGTTATGATGTTTTTCGATAATTTCTATATCATAGTTTCCATATAAAATTGGGACTATTTTTTTTAGTAAAGAATTTATTAAATTAATTCCTAGAGACATATTAGCAGATTTGAAAATTGGTATTATATTACTCTTTTCTGAAATTAATTTTAAATCATCTTCATTATATCCTGTTGAACATAAAATTATAGGCTTATTTTTGGTTATTGATAAATTAAGTAAATCTTTTAATGCTTCAGGTCTTGAAAAATCTATTAATACATCATAATCTATATTAACTTCATTTACATTATTAAATATTTTAAAATCATTTTTGTCATTAGGATACTTATCTATTCCAGCAACTATTTCTATATTAGGGAAACCTTTGGATGACTCTACTATTATTTGTCCCATTTTTCCGCAACAACCATTTAATAATATTTTTACCATAGTTCCTCCTTAAATTAAATCATATTTTTTTAAAGTTTCTTTTAATAAGATAAGATTATTATTATCCATTTCATATAAAGGCAATCTAAAACCACCTACATCTTTATCCATAAGGTTTAAAGCTGTTTTAACTGGAATTGGGTTAGTTTCTTTAAATAGTATTTTAATTAAGCTTATAGAGTTTAATTGAAGATTTAGTGCTTTATTTATATCACCATTTAAATAATTGTATACCATATCATGGACACTTTTTGGATATATATTAGCAAGTACAGATATTACTCCTTTTCCTCCTAGGGACATTATAGGTATTATTTGATCATCATTACCTGAATAAATATCTATAGTGTCTTTACATAAAGCCTTCATTTCTGCAATTTGACTTATATTGCCACTGGCTTCCTTAATAGCAACAATATTTTTTAACTTACTTAATTCTAGTAATTCATTGGGACTTATATTAACACCTGTTCTACTTGGTACATTATATAATATTATAGGTGTACTAACTTCATTATTAATTGCTTCATAATGCTTAAATAAGCCTTTAGAATTAGTTTTATTGTAATATGGTGTTATTAATAATAATCCATCTACTCCAACTGATTCAGCATATTTACTCATTTCAATAGATGCTTCAGTATTATTACTACCAGTACCAGCTATAACAGGGATTCTTTTATTAACTATATCAACAGTAAATTTAATAGTTTTTTCTTTTTCTTCCTTACTCATAGTACTTGCTTCTCCAGTAGTACCACAAATTACAATGGCATCAGTTTTTTCTTCAATTTGCCATTCTATTAGTTCTTTTAACTTTTCATAATTAACTTTGTTATTTGAAGTAAAAGGCGTTATGATGGCTACTGCAGAGCCTTTAAAAATTGCCATTAATTATCACTCCCTATTAATAGTTCAGCTATTTGGACTGCGTTTAAAGCAGCTCCTTTTCTAATATTATCTGCAACTACCCATAGGTTTAACCCATTATCTAAGCTATAGTCTCTTCGAACACGACCTAGGAAAACATCATCCTTACCACTAACAAAAAGTGGAGTAGGATATTTGATATTTGATATATCATCATAAAGAGTTATTCCTTTAGTATTATTAAATAAATTTAAAACATCTTTTAAATCAAAAGGATTTTCTAATTCAACATTAATACTTTCACTATGGCTATTTAAAACAGGAACCCTAACAGCAGTTGCTGTAATTTTTAATTTAGAATTATGAAGAATTTTCTTTGTTTCTTCTATCATTTTAATTTCTTCCTTTGTATAACCATTTTCTAAAAATACATCTATATGAGGCAAGCAATTTCCGGCTATAGGATAAGGAAATTTTTTAGGCTCATCACCCTTTAGACCATTTTCTAAATCTGATATTCCTTGCATACCTGCACCTGACACAGCTTGATAAGTAGAGTAGATTATTCTTTTAATTCCATAGTTATCTAATAAAACCTTTAATGGAAGCATAGCTTGAATTGTAGAACAATTTGGATTAGCTATTATACCATTATGCCATTTAACATCTTCAGGATTTACTTCTGGAACAACTAATGGAACGTTCTTGTCCATTCTAAAAGCGCTAGAATTATCAATAACGACAGCACCATATGAAGAAAAAATTGGCGAATATTTTAAGCTTGCATCTCCACCTGCTGAAAATAAAGCAAAATCAATTTTCTTATCTTTTATATTTTCTTCAGATGTTTCTTCAACAATAAATTCCTGACCTTTAAATGTAAGTTTTGAACCAGCAGATCTTTTTGATGCAAAAAGATATAGGTCCTTTATTGGGAAATTCCTTTCTTCTAGAATTTCTAAAAATTTTCTACCTACGTTACCAGTAGCCCCAACTATAGCAACATTGTACATAAACTTTTCCCCCTTTTTATTATAATAAGCATAAAATATGCTTACTAATAACTATAGTTAAAATATTCAAAAATTTCAATACTTTATTATAATATATAAATTTTATACTTAGATAGTGATTAATTATTTTAAAGGTATATTGATAAGTATTTTGGGGAAAATATAAATATCAAATATAGGGGGTATAATAATGAGTAAAACACCTTTAAAAAAAATAATTAAATCTAAAATTAAATCAAATAAAGAATTAAGTGATGCAGAAATTTTAAGAGAAAAAATTAAATATGAAATTGCCGAAGAACTAGGATTAAAAGAGAAGGTCGATTCTTACGGATGGGGAGGCCTTACTGCTGAAGAAACAGGTAGAATTGGAGGTATAATGACAAAAAGAAAAAGGATGCTTAAAATACCAACCAACGACGAAATATTAGGAAGAAAATAATTTATTTTCTAATCCTTTTATATGTAGCATTGACTAAAGGAAAATTTACCTTTAATATAGTTTTAGAAAAGTATTAAAGTGGGGGGGATTACTTTGGCATATGGAGATTTTGCCGAAATTTACGATGAACTAATTTATGAAGATATAAATTACGATTCTATGTGCTCAAGGGTAATTGATATATGTAATAAAGAAAAAATTACATTTAATAATTATTTAGACATTGCTTGTGGAACAGGAAATCTAACTTTAAGACTGGCTAAAAATTTCAATGAGTCTTTTGCTGTTGACTTATCAGAAGATATGTTAAGAGAAGCTTTCAATAAATTAAAAAAAGAAAAAATAAGATGTAAAATTATTTGTCAGGATATGAGTGAATTAAGTTTAAATCGAAAATTTGATTTAATAACTTCAGCCTTAGACTCAACTAATTATATAATTGAAGAAGAAAAACTTTTAAGCTATTTTATAAAGGTTAAGGAACATCTAAATGATAATGGATTATTTATTTTTGATATAAATTCATACTATAAGCTTTCAAATATTTTAGGAAATAACATATACACTTATAGTGAAGAAGAGGTTTTTTATACTTGGGAAAATGTTTTTGAAGAAGACTTATTAAGTATGTATTTGACTTTCTTTGTTAAGAGAGATGAGTTATACGAAAGATTTGAAGAAGAACATTTAGAAAGAGCTTATACAGAAGAATTTATTGAAGAAAAATTAAAAATTGCTGGATTGAAAATAGTAGAAAAATTTGATGGGTATACTGAAAAACAAGTAAATGACAAAACAGAAAGAATTGTATATGTAGTAAAAAAATAAAAATGGAGGGTTTTCAATGGATAAAATTATAAGAGCTACAGCAAAGGATGGAATGATTAGAATTATTGCTGGTGAAACAACAAATTTAGTTAATACGGGGACAAATGTTCATGAATGTACTCCTGTTGCAGCAGCAGCTTTAGGTAGAATGTTAACTGCTGGATCTTTAATGGGAGTTACTTTAAAATCAGATAAAGAAGTTATAACTTTAAAAATAAATGGTGGTGGAGAAGCAAAGGGTGTTACTGTAACAGCATACCAAGGAGGAATAGTTAAAGGATTTATAGGAAATCCGTATGGTAATTTACCATTAAACTCTAAGGGTAAGTTAGATGTAGGCGGATATATTGGAATTAACGGTGAATTTACTGTTATAAAAGATTTAGGTATGAAAGACCCTTATGTTGGTCAAGTTCCTATTTATACTGGAGAGATAGGTGAAGATTTAGCTTATTATTTCACAGTATCTGAACAAACACCTTCTGCAGTTGCATTAGGAGTATTAGTTGATAAAGATTATACAATAAAGACAGCTGGTGGGTTTATAATTCAAATGATGCCAGATGCAGATGAATTGCTTTCAGATTTACTTACATATAGATTAGAAGAAATACCATCTATAACGACTATGTTATTAGAACATGGAAGTATTGAAAAAGTTTTAGAGTATATATTTGATGGTATGGATTTAAATATATTAGAAGAATTAACACCAGAATTTAAATGTAATTGTACTAGAGAAAAAGTTGAATCAGTATTAATATCTATAGGTGAAAAAGACTTAGAAGAAATATATAATGAAGGAAAAGAAGAAGAAATAAAATGTAATTTCTGTAATGCAGCATATAAATTTACTAATGAAGAAATTGGTGAAATATTAAATAGAGCAAGACAAAAATAATATACAAAAGGCACTGATAGTATAACTTTTCAGTGCCTTTCTTTGTTTTTTTGGAGGCACCACCCAGATTTGAACTGGGGAATAAAGGTTTTGCAGACCTCTGCCTTACCACTTGGCTATAGTGCCCAATATATTTTTATTTTATGTTTATAATTTGATTTTGATACATAAAATAAAAATTAATTTATTTGAAATAATATATCTTGGAGGTGATAAAAATGGATGTATATAATAAGTTAAATAAAATTTTAATAGATGAAGAAAAACCTTCAATTCAGTTAGAAATTTTAATGAGTAAGGATATTTTTAAAGAAAGTGAATTTAATATTTTAAATAAGCTTAAAAATATTCCTCAAGATAAAAAGTTCCATCCAGAAGGGAATGTATGGAATCATACTAAATTAGTTATAGATACTGCTGCTAAGGTTAAAGGTTTTGCAATAAATATTGAGGCCTTTATGTGGGCTGCATTATTTCATGATATTGGGAAAATAGAAACTACTAAATTCATTAAAGGAAGATATAGATCTTACAATCATGATAAGGTTGGTAAAGATATAACTTATAAAATCCTTAGTAATTATATAGATAAAGAAAAGGTAGAAAAGATATCTGAAATAGTGGGTTTCCATATGCATCATATATATATATTGAAAGACTTACCTTTTTCTGATATTCCAGCACTTATTAATAGTAGTTGCTATAATGATATAATACTTCTCTTTGTTTGTGATAAATTAGGACGAGGAAACCAGTCATTAGAAGAAAAGGAAAAAGCTTTATTAGAAGTAAATAAAATATTAGATAAGTTATGTATAGAAAATAAATTAATAAACAAAGATATTATAAAGAAAATTCAACAAATTAAAGATATTTTAATATAATAGTAAAAACTTAATTAGGAGCTGCTTAGCGGCTCCTTTATATATAATTTATAAAATTAGAAACATTTATATTAGTTAAACGTATTATATAAAAGACTAAAGCACAAATAGACTGCCTCTATCATGTAATTTCATATTGCTTAAGTATATAGGGGTAACATTATGCTTTTTTAAAAAGGCTTTAACTTCATTACCGTACTTATAATACTCTAAGTTACCGAAGAAGGCTATTGTGTCATCATTAATTAAACCACCTGTACCACCTATAAAGCCATAGTCTAAGCCTTCTAAAATAATATCTCCTGCAGGTAATAATAATATATCGAAGTTATAATTAGATAAGATTTTATAAATACCTGTATCATTAGTTATGATAGCGTTTTTAGAGACAGGTAAACATGAACATTTTGTATAACCTTGTTTTACGTTAATTAAAGTTTTATTCTTTTGAAAATTTAATAGGTTTTTATCTGTAAACTTTAAGTTGTGTACAAAGTAGTCATCAAGTATTAAAGCGTTTAAAAAAATATTGTTAGGATAAGAAGATTCTAGATATTTTTCGCTTTCTACAAACTGTATATTTAATTTAGATAAGTTTTCTTTGAAGTTTTTATCCATATTTCTATTAATTATTACCTTTTTTGACTTTTTATCTAATATATTTAATTGAATATCTACATGACCATTTATAGCTGTATATACATCATTAGATTTTGGGATTTCTATAACTTTTAGATTTAGTGAAGATAAAACATCTTTTTCTCTTTGTGTTGCTCTGTAATCAATAAAGCAAATCATATAAACCTCCTATTTTATTTTTAATTTATTATAAAATATTAATATTTATTTGTCGATTACTAAGAAATAATTTCTGAATATAGATAAATTTTTTATACATACTATTATTAGAAAGGGAGTGTAATCCATGCTTGTATTAAAACTTGTTTACAATAGCGATTTGGATTTTGTATATGAAATACAAGATTTAAGGTTAGTTCTTAGGAAAAAAGACATAAAAATAGGAGTTGTAGAAAGTGTGGAATTAGATAATCATATAATAAAAATATTATGTGATGATAATAGTTACAGTGAAAGAGTTAGAGATATTATAAATTTATATATAAGTAATACATTATATAAAGTTGTTTTAAATGAATATAAAGAAAAAGAGATGTTAGGATATTTAACTGAAAATTACTTCTTTCTAAAACAGGAGGAAATAATAGAAGTTGAAGAAGAAATAATGAAGGTATTTCTGGAAAATAAATCTTTAAATTTTGATAACTTAATATATTGCTTAAATAAAGTGAATAACATTATAGAAAAAATAAAGAGCTGTTTAGAGGAAAATTCAGAAATTAATATCGATGGCTTTATAAGATTTAGGATGAAGGAATTAAGAGAGGATATAGAAGATATTATAGATAAAGTAATAGAAACTTATATGGTAGAAAAAGAATATAAGGAATTTATAAAATTACTAAAATATTTCGTAGAGATTCAAGATAGCAAAATAGAAGAAATAAATATTGTTATAAGCGAAGCTGGAGATTATTCTATTATTGATAGTAATAAAAATGATATATTTAACGAATTTATGAAGGAGCTTATAGAATGTAAATTAGATAATGATGTAAAAATGGAAGATATAATTATAAGTGGATTAATAACTAACTCTCCTAAAAGGATAATTATTCATGGAAAAAATAATTGCGTAAATAAAGAATTTATGGATACTATAGAAAAAGTTTTTGAAAATAAGGTGATACTCTGTAAAGGATGTATATTATGCGTAGAAAAACAAGTTAAATTATAATTTATTATTGACAAGTTTTTTACCTGATAATATAATTACTATTGTTAAGAAGGAACATAGCCGTTTCTCACCTTACGGCGAAGCTTAGTAAGGTATTATATTCTATTTTTATTAATTTAGAAAATAAATTAGAAATATGAATATTATGAGGACGGCGTAATGCTGTCTTTTTTATTTTATAAGCTTTTAAGTGAAGTTATTCTTAAGCTTATTATTAAGCATAATTTGAGAGGAGGATTTTATTATGCCAAAAATGAAAACACACAGAGGTGCAGCAAAAAGATTTAAAAAGACTGGAACTGGAAAGTTAAAAAGAGCTAAAGCGTTTAAGAGTCATATATTAACTAAAAAAAGCTCTAAGAGAAAGAGAAACTTAAGAAAAGCAGCTTATGTTTCAACAACTCAAGAAAAAGCAATGAAAAAGTTATTACCATATTTATAAGATTATAGGAGGATTGAAGCATGGCAAGAGTTAAAAGAGCGGTTAATTCACGTAAGAATCATAAAAAAGTATTAAAGCTTGCGAAGGGTTACTATGGTGGAAAGAGCAGATTATTTAAAACTGCTAACGAATCAGTAATAAGAGCTTTAAGAAATGCATATGTTGGAAGAAGATTAAAGAAGAGAGATTTTAGAAGACTTTGGATAGCTAGAATAAATGCAGCTACAAGAATGAATGGTCTTTCATATTCAAAATTCATAAATGGAATCAAATTAGCTGGTATAGATATGAACAGAAAGATGTTATCTGAAATAGCTATAAATGATCCAAAGGCATTTGCAGATTTAGTAGAAGTAGCAAAAAGCCAATTAAACAAGTAACATACTGCGACCTTAAGGTCGCATTTTTTGTAGATTTATATAAATAATATATAGAAAAATAGTGTATAATATGTTATATAAATTAAGGGTATCTACGAGGTGAAGATATGCAGATTGCGTTTAAAAATAAAATAAAATTAAATGGGGTACAAATTCTAGCATTAGGATTTATAGCTGTAATTATTATAGGCTCTGTTATATTATCATTACCTATATCATCAAGAAGTGGTGAATCAACTAATTTCTTAGATGCAATATTTACATCTACTTCTGCAGTATGCGTTACTGGTTTAATAACACTAGATACTAGCACTCATTGGAGTACTTTTGGTCAAACTGTTATAATGACTCTTATTGAAATTGGTGGATTAGGGTTTATGTCCTTTGCAGTATTAATTTCATTAATTTTAGGAAAAAAAATAACCTTAAGAGAAAGATTAATAATGCAAGAAGCTATGAATACATATTCTATTCAAGGTTTAGTTAAAATGGTAAAATATGTTTTGGTTTTTACTGTTTCTGTACAGTTTTTTGGAGCTTTATTACTGTCTACTCAATTTGTTCCTGAGTATGGAATTTCAAGAGGATTATTTTATAGTGTTTTTCATTCAATATCTGCATTTTGTAATGCAGGATTTGATTTGTTTGGAACAAGCCTAGTAACTTATTCAAGTAATAATGTAGTAATTTTAGTAATTAGTGCATTAATTATTATAGGCGGTTTAGGATTTACAGTATTACTAGAATTATATGACTTTAAGGGGATAAAAAAATTATCTATTCATGCTAAGCTTGTTATTATAACAACTTTAATATTAATTTTTGGTGGTACTATATTAATGTTGCTTTTTGAATTTAATAATGCTGAAAGTATTGGCAATATGAGTATAAATGATAAATTATTAAATTCATTTTTTGCATCAGTAACTCCTAGAACAGCTGGATTTAATAGTGTTGATACAAGTGGAATGACATTAGCAAGTAAAATATTAACTATTATATTAATGCTTATAGGTGGATCTCCAGGGTCTACGGCAGGTGGTTTAAAAACAGTAACATGTGGAATTTTGGTACTTACTATAATTTCAGTTATTAAAGGAAGAGAAGACACAGAAGTATTTGGTAGAAGATTTACAAAGGAAATAGTTTATAAGGCATTTACTATTGTTTTTATTGGAATATCTTTAGTAATTGGTGTAACTATGATATTATCATATACAGAAACTGGAGCAAATTTTGTTGATTTACTTTATGAATCATCATCAGCTCTTGGTACAGTAGGTTTAACTCTTGGTCTTACTCCAAATTTAACTCCAATAGGGAAAATACTTATAATGATTATGATGTATTTAGGAAGAGTTGGTCCACTTACTGTAATGTTAGCACTAACAAGAAAACGTAAAAAGTCAGGCTATAAATATCCAGAAGGAAAAATATTAATTGGTTAAGGAGATGAATAGGGTGTCAAATAAACAATTTATAATAATAGGACTTGGTAGATTTGGTTCATCAATAGCAAAAACTTTATACTCTTTAGGCAATGATGTATTAGCTATAGATAGAGATGAAGATGTAGTTCAAGATATAGCAGATAGTGTAACTCATGCAGTTCAATTAGATGCAACTGATGAAAATGCATTAAGATCCTTAGGAATAAGAAATTTTGATGTAGCAGTTGTTACTATAGGAGATAATATTCAATCTAGTATAATGGTTACACTATTAGTTAAAGAGCTTGGTGTAAAATACATTATTGCTAAAGGACAGAGTGAATTACATGCAAAGGTACTTTATAAAATAGGTGCTGATAGAGTCATTCTTCCAGAGAAAGACATGGGAATTAGAGTAGCTCATAATTTAGTTTCTGCTAATATATTAGATTACATAGAACTTTCAGAAGATTATAGCATTATGGAAATTCAGGTCTTAGATGAATGGTCAGGAAAAACACTAAATGAATTGAAACTTAGAAGAAAATATGGCATAAATGTTATGGCTATAAAAAGGGGAGATGAAGTTAATTTATCTCCAGCAGCTGATGATATAATTAAAGAAAATGATATTATAGTAGCTATAGGTTCAGCTGAAGACTTAAATAGATTAGAAGGTATGATAGTTAAATCAAAGTAATGAGGTGCTTATTTTGATATATATAGAAAGTAAGGATAACAACTTATTTAAGAACATTAAAAAGCTTAAAGAGAGAAGATTTAGAGATAAGGAAGGACTATTTATCCTTGAAGGTTTTCGTTTAATAGAAGAAGCTATAAAAGCAAATATGGAAATAGAAAATATTATTATTTCAAAGGATTATGAGCAAAAGTTTCAAGAGTTTTTATTAAATAATATTGATTTAAATAAAAAAACTTTTTTTCTAGCTAATAATTTATTTATGCAGCTTTCATCCACAGAAAATCCCCAAGGAATAATTGCTGTGGTTAAGAAAAAAAATAACCAAAAGACTTTAAAGGGAGATTTTTATCTAATTTGTGATAAGGTTCAGGATCCAGGGAATTTAGGAACTATAATTAGAACTGCACATGCAGCAGGAGTAAATGGAATAATATTAACAAAGGGAACTGTAGATATATATAATGATAAAACCATTAGATCTACTATGGGATCAATTTTTTATATTCCAATTTTTTATGATGATGAGAATTACAGTATTATAAGATCATTAAAAGAAGATGGATTTAGTTTAGTTGCTACATCCTTAGCAGAGTCAAAAAATTTCTTTGAAGAGGATCTTAATGGGAAAACTATACTAGCTGTTGGAAATGAAGGAAATGGAATAAGTAATGAGCTTTTTGAATTAGCAGATAAAAAAGTTAAAATACCTATGCCTGGTGGGGCAGAATCATTAAATGTATCTATTGCTACATCAATAATTTTATTTGAAAAGGTAAGACAAAATTTGATTTAGTAATAAATAGAAAGTTACTATTGAAATTAATTAAATTTATTTGTATAATGAATTGTAAATTAAATATATAAAGACTGTGAATGAGAAAGTAAATATAAAGGACTTTTCAGGGAGAAGTAGCCATAGACTGAAAGCTATTTTATAGAAATTTATATTGAAGTTCCCTCAGGAGTCCTAGAAGTGAAATAATAGTAGTTTCTAGCGGTTTTTCCGTTATTTAAATTAAGTTGGGTTAAGTTTTCTTAACCAATTAGGGTGGTAACGCGACACTTCGTCCCTTTCAGGGGGGGCGAAGTTTTTTTGTTATTTAGAAAAGTATATTTTCTAATTTATATCATAAGGGAGGAAAGAACATGCAAGAAAAGTTAATGTCTATTAAAGAAAGTGCATTTAATGAATTAACAAATGCAGATAGTAGCTCAAAGTTAGAAGAAATAAGAGTAAAGTATTTAGGTAAAAAAGGAGAACTTACTACTATACTAAGAAGTATGGGGGGATTATCTAAAGAAGAAAGACCAGTAGTTGGAAAGCTTGTTAATGAAGTTAAAAAGGAAGTAGAAGATAAGATAGAAGAAAAGCTTAATACAATTAAGGAAAAAGAAAAAAATGATAAGCTAGCTTCTGAAGTTATAGATATATCTATGCCAGGAAAGAAAAATATCATTGGTAAGAGACATCCTCTTGATTTAACTTTAGAAAGTATGAAGGATATATTTATATCTATGGGATTTACAGTAGAAGAAGGTCCAGAAGTAGAACTAGATTATTATAATTTCGAAGCTTTAAATATACCTAAGAATCATCCAGCAAGAAGTGAACAAGATACATTTTATATAAATGATAATTTGGTATTAAGAACACAAACTTCACCAGTTCAAATAAGAGTTATGGAAAATCAAGCACCTCCTATAAAGATGATAGGACCTGGTAAGGTGTATAGATCAGATGCAGTTGATGCAACTCATTCACCTATATTCTATCAAATGGAAGGCTTAGTAATAGATAAGGGAGTAACTTTTGCAGATCTTAAAGGAACTTTAGAACTTTTTGCTAAGAAAATGTTTGGAGATAAGGTTAAGACCAAATTTAGACCTCATCATTTCCCGTTTACAGAACCTTCAGCAGAAATGGATGCAACTTGCTTCGTTTGTGAAGGTAAGGGATGTAGAGTTTGTAAGGGAAGCGGCTGGATAGAATTATTAGGATGTGGAATGGTTCACCCACAAGTTCTTAGAAATTGTGGTATAGATCCTGAAGTATATAGTGGTTTTGCCTTCGGATTTGGTGTAGATAGAATGGTTATGCTTAAGTATGGCATTGATGACATCAGATTATTATATGAAAGTGATATGAGATTCTTAAATCAATTTTAATTAACAGGAGGTAAAAGATATGAAAGTACCATTTAATTGGCTTAAAGATTATGTTGATGTAAATATAGATGCGAAAGAGCTTGGTGATAGATTAACTCTATCAGGTTCAGCCTTAGAAGAGGTAATTACTCAAGGTGATGCAATTAAAAATATTGTTACAGGTAAAATAACAGAAATAACACCACATCCAGATGCAGATAAATTAAAAGTTTGTCAAGTTGATATTGGAAAAGAAACAATACAAATAGTTACAGCAGCAACTAATATGAAGGAACAAGATATAGTTCCTGTTGCACTTCACAAATCAATTTTAGCAGATGGAAGTGAAATTAAAAAAGGTAAACTTAGAGGTGTAGTATCTAATGGTATGTTTTGTTCTGAAGAGGAACTTGGAATAGCTGGAGATGAACCAGTACATGGTCTTATGATATTACCAGCTGATGCTCCTCTTGGAATGGATATAAAGGAATATTTAAATCTTAACAAATCAATATTAGATTTTGATATTACTTCAAATAGACCAGATTGCTTAAGTATAGTTGGTATGGCTAGAGAAACAGCAGCTACTCTAGGAACAACTTATAAAATGCCAAATTTAAATTATGAAGTAAAGAGTAATGAAAATATAAATGATAAAATTACTGTAGAAGTAAGAGATTCACTTTGCAGAAGATATATGGCTAGAGGTGTTAAAAATGTTAAGATTATGCCTTCACCAGGTTGGATGCAAGAAAGATTATTAGAAGCAGGGGTTAGACCTATAAATAATATAGTTGATATTACTAACTTTGTTATGTTAGAAATTGGTGAGCCTATGCATGCTTTTGATGCAAGAGAAATCAAAAGTGGAAAAATAGTTGTTGAAAGAGCAAAAGATGATGAGTTATTTGTTACTTTAGATGAAATTGAAAGAAAGTTGGATTCATCATTTTTATGTATAAAGGACAATGAAACATCTATAGGATTAGCTGGGATAATGGGTGGATTAAACTCAGAAATCCAAGAAGATACTACAGAAGTTATATTTGAAGCTGCAAACTTTGATGGAACTAATATTAGAGTGAATTCTAAGAAGCTAAACTTAAGAAGTGAAAGTTCAGCTAGATTCGAAAAAGATATAGATCCAAATCTTGCAGAATTAGCTATAAATAGAGCTTGTGCATTAATATGTGAGCTTGGTTGTGGCGAAGTTATGGAAGGAACTATAGATATATATAACTCTAAAAAAGAAGAGGGAAATATTACTGTAGATTATAAATGGATAAATAAATTCTTAGGAACAGATATTCCAGCAGAAGATATGAAAAAATATCTTGATTTATTAGAATTAAAAACTGAAATAAATGGAGATAATTTAGAAATAAGAATACCTACTTTTAGAATTGATATAGCCATAAAAGAAGATATAGCTGAAGAAGTTGCAAGAATTTATGGATATGATAAGATTCCTACAACAATATACAGTGTTTCAACAGGTAGAGAACCTAAATATAAAGGTGAATTATTAAGAGATTTAATGGTTAAAACAATGGTAGCTAGCGGATTAAATCAATCTATAAGTTATTCATTTATTTCACCTAAGGTATTTGATAAAATTAATTTACCAATGGATAGTGAATTAAGAAAAGTTATAAAAATCAAGAATCCATTAGGTGAAGATTATTCTGTAATGAGAACTACTACTATTCATTCTATGATGGAATGTTTAGGAAGAAATTACTCAAGAAATAATGACTATGCAAGATTATTTGAAATAGGTAAAATTTATATCCCTAAAGAGGATGAAACAGAGCTTCCAATTGAAAAAAATATCCTAACTATAGGTATGTATGGAAATTGTGATTATTTAGACTTAAAGGGAATAATAGAAAATGCTCTAGAAACTCTTGGCTTAAGCAAGGTTATGTTTACTAGAGAAAGCAATAATCCAAGTTATCATCCAGGTAAGACAGCAGCTTTAATGATAGGAAATACTAAGGTAGGTGTATTAGGAGAAGTACATCCAGATCTTTCAGAAAATTATGGAGTAGATGTAAATTGCTATTTAGCAGAACTTAATTTAGATTTATTATTTGAATATGCTAAAATAGATAGAAAATATAAAGCTTTACCTAAGTTCCCAGCAGTTACTAGAGATATTGCATTACTTGTAAATGACGAAGTTTTAGTTCAAGAAATTGAAGAAACTATCAGAAAAGCTGGAGGTAATTTAGTAGAAAAGGTAGAATTATTCGATATCTACAAAGGAGCTCAAATACCAGAAGGCAAGAAGAGTATAGCATATGCAATAGCATATAGAGATGAAAGAAAGACCTTAACTGATAATGATGTTAACAAAGTTCATGATAAGATTTTAAGAAGTCTTGAATATAAGCTTGGAGCTACATTAAGATAAAAAATTAAATTTATTAAAAATTAAATGGTGCTGTCGCAAATTAGAAAATAAATAATGAAAATATAATATTTATTAATATTATATTGTACATTTTTAAATTTTAGTTATTTGCGACGGCTCTATTATTTTAATTACAATTGCTAAAGGAGATTATATGAAATACATAATTGATTTACTAAAAGGGATGGTCATAGGTGTCTCTAATATTATTCCAGGAGTTAGTGGTGGAACTATGGCTGTTGTTATGGGAATATACGATAAAATAATATATTCCGTTAATAATTTTTTTAAAGATATAAAGAGGAATATTTTATTTTTAGGAATATTAGCTATTGGAGCAGCTATTGGAATTTTATTATTTACTAATGTAATTGATTATTTAATTAAAAATTATAATGAACAAACTAATTTTTTCTTTATTGGATTAATAATTGGAACAGTACCTTTATTATATAAAAGAGCTACGAAAACAAGAATAAAAGGTGGAAATCTTACAGGTTTAATTTTAGGGTTTGCTATAGTGGCAGCTTTAGGAATATTAGAAAAAGTAAATCCAGAGGCTGCATTTTTAAGTGCTATTTTTAAACCTAATGCAATTGGATTTTTTGTAGCAGGATTTATAGCAGCTGCAACAATGATATTACCAGGAATAAGTGGTTCTTTTGTATTGCTATTAATTGGTTTATATGAACCAATTATAGAGTCTGTTAAAAGCTTTCATTTAATAAATATTGGATTGGTTGGTACAGGGGTGCTTGTTGGATTTTTATTAATGACAAAGTTAATAGAGAGAATATTTAATAAGTATCCTCAAACAGCTTATTGTATTATATTAGGATTAGTTATAGGTTCAGTATTTGTTATATATCCAGGTTTTACATTTGGAATAATGGGTATAGTATCTATACTAACACTTATTTTAGGATTTTTAGTAGCTTACTTTATAGGTAAAAATGAAAATTAAATATTAAAAGCTTTAATTTATAAAATAATTATTATATGAAATAAATTAGAAA
>OGSQ01000325.1_pt1 | contig 22627 bp, 8 predicted proteins | sample 1573921 | NCBI WGS metagenome assembly OGSQ01 (sample SAMN03295832, study PRJEB24534) | human gut metagenome | isolation source: fecal sample 7 from infant 4 | host: Homo sapiens | place: USA: Pittsburgh, PA | collected 2014-07 | reverse complement strand
GTATTAAATAATAATAAAAAAATTATATATGATGATAAAAAAGAAAAAGATGAAAACACAAAAACATCTAATGCAGATATTCAAGATACATTAGAAGTTATATATCCTTTAAATAGTATAAATGCTGTAATAGAGGGTATTAATCCAGGAAGAAGAAGATCATATAATTTTCTTAATAGTATGTATGGAGGCAATCAAAGTGAAATAGAAAAAAATTTATCTTTCTTTTCAACATCTTGTGGTAACATAATGTTTAATAAAAATGCTAAAGCTGGTGAGTCTTTAAAAAAAGCTTTAAATCAAGCAAATGATTTAGCACAAAAAGATAGTAAAGTGAATAATTATATTTTCCCTATAAGTGGAAGTTATAATTATAGAGTTATTCAAGATACAGGAAGACTTAGCCCTCATGCTTATGCAATAGCTATTGATTTAAATAGAAATGATTCAGATTACTGGAAGTGGGCGGATAAATCTAAGGGAAGTAGAAGAATAGAGGGATATCCTAAGGAACTAGTGAAGGTATTTGAAGATAATGGATTTATTTGGGGTGGGAAATGGGAGCATTTTGATATTTTACATTTTGAATATAGACCTGAAATAATATTAAAAAGTAAGTTTTTTAGTGATGTATCAATGTTAGAGACTAAGGAGTGGTATAAGGGAGTTACTTTAAATAATGAAACGAAAAAAATAATAGAATTTATAAATAGTAAATTATAAATTACTATTAAAACTTTAATAATTATAAAAATTAAACATAGCTTTAAAACAAAAATAAAGTAAGATAATTGTAAATTTATAAGGATTGTTTGAGAAAATTACAACTTGTAAAAATGCAGGTTAAAGATTTTTATTATATAATTATAAATAGTTGCATAAGAAAATAATATTAAGTTTTATAATTTTTAAGACTTTTAAGGGGAGTAGATGGGTTAAATGAAAGTTATTAAAAGGGATGGAAGTATAGTAGATTTTGATAAGAGAAAAATAAGAGAAGCTATAACTAAAGCAATGAAAAATGGGAGTGGAATCTATTTAGGTGACATAGCAAAACTTATAGCAAATGATGCGGAAAAATATTTTATCAATGAAAAGGAAACACCTACAATAAACAAAATTGAATCATACGTTTATGATAGGTTAATTTATTACGGACAATCGGTAACAGCTAGAGCATATGAAGGTTATAGAGCTGTACAAGAATTTAAAAGAAATACAAATACTACAGATGAAAGTATTTTAAGTCTTTTAAATAAAACTAATGAGGATGTAATAAAAGAAAATTCAAATAAGAATTCAGTAATAGCTGCAACTCAAAGGGACTTAATTGCTGGTGAAGTTTCTAAAGATATATCTAGAAGAAGGCTTATTCCAGCCCATATAGTTCAAGCTCATGATGAAGGAACAATTCATTGGCATGATATGGATTATACACTTGCTCCAATTTTTAATTGTTGCCTAATTAATTTGGAAGATATGCTTGAGAATGGAACTGTTATAAATGAAAAATTAGTAGAATCTCCAAAATCTTTTGGAACTGCATGTACAGTAACAACACAAATAATTGCTCAAGTATCAAGTAATCAATATGGTGGACAAAGTATCACTGTAAAACACTTAGCTAAATATTTAAAAGTTACTGAAGAAAAAGCATATAAACATTATTTAGATTTATTAGGGGATACAGAATTAGCTGAAAAACTTGCTTATGATGCTAAAATGAAGGAACTAAAAGATGGAGTTCAGACAATAAGATATCAATTATCTACTTTGCAAACAACTAACGGACAATCACCTTTTTCAACTATTTATTTAGAAATAGAAGAAGGACATCCTTATGAAGAAGAGATGGCTTTGATTTGTGAAGAAATGATAAAGCAAAGATTAGAAGGAATGAAAAACTATAAAGGACAAGAAATAGGTGAAGCTTTTCCAAAACTAGTTTATTTATTAGATGAGCATAATTGTCTTGAAGGTGGAAAATATGATTACATAACTAAGTTAGCAGCTAAATGTACTGCAAAAAGATTGGTACCAGATTATCAATCAGCAAAGATGATGAGACAAAACTATGAAGGTAATGCATTTCCACCAATGGGGTGTAGGTCTCACTTGTCTCCTTGGAAAGATGAAAACGGAAATTATAAATGGTATGGAAGGTTTAATCAAGGAGTAGTAAGCTTAAATTTACCACAAATAGCTATAATAGCCGATGGAGATATGGAATTATTTTGGGATATGTTAAATCAAAGATTAGAGCTTTGCAAAGAAGCATTATTAACTAGACATAATATGCTACTTGGAACTCTTTCAGATGTTTCACCAATCCACTGGCAACATGGAGCTATTTCAAGATTAAATAAAGGTGAAAAGATAGATAAATTATTAAAGAATGGATATTCTACTTTATCACTAGGTTATGTTGGTATACATGAAATGGTTCAAGCAATGATTAAAGAAAGTCATACAACTGAAAAGGGTGAAAAGTTTGCTTTAGATGTAATGAATCATATGAATGAAACTTGTCAAAAATGGAAAAATGAAACTGGATTAGGTTTTAGCTTATATGGTACACCTGCTGAAAATTTAATTTATAGGTTCTGTAAATTAGATAAGGCAAGATTTGGAATTATACCAAATGTTACTGATAAATTATATTATACAAATTCATATCATGTTCATGTTTGTGAAGAAATAGATGCTTTTAGTAAGTTAAAATTTGAATCACAATTCCATGGAATTAGTTTAGGGGGTTGTATTTCTTATGTTGAAGTACCAGATATGTCAAAGAACTTAGATGCAATAGAGCAAATAATTAACTTTATATATCATAATATTCAATATGCAGAAATAAATACTAAACCAGACATATGTTATAAATGTGGATATACTGGAGAAATTAAATTAGATGATGAATTAAATTGGTACTGTCCATCTTGTGGAAATAGGGATGAATCAGAAATGCAAGTTATGAGAAGAACTTGTGGATATATTGGAACAAATTTCTGGAATAAAGGAAGAACTGCAGAAATAGGAGATAGAGTACTACATTTATAAGGGTGATTAATATGAACTACGCAAAAATCAGAAAATTTGATGTAAGTAATGGACCAGGAGTAAGAACAACACTTTTTGTAAGTGGATGTACAAATAATTGTGAAGGTTGCTTTAATAAAGAATTGCAGGATTTCAATTATGGAGAAAAATGGACTAAAGACATTGAAGATGATTTCATTAAGCAGGTAATGAATACTAATATAGTAGGAGTGAATATTTTAGGTGGAGAACCTATGGACCAAATAATAGATAAGGACTTATCAAATTTATTAAAAAGAATAAAGCTTGAAACTAATAAAAGTATTTGGCTTTGGTCAGGTTATTTATATGAAAATATTTTAAGCTCTAATGATAGGAATGATATTTTAAAATATGTAGATGTACTTATAGATGGAAGATTTGAATTAAATAAAAGAAATATATCATTAAAATATAGAGGATCTAGTAATCAAAGAGTAATTGATGTGGTAAAGAGCAAAGAAGCTAATAGGATTATTGAGATAGAAGTATAATTAATAGGTATCTAGTAAGATTTTAATCTACTAGATACTTTTTTATTTTTGAATAATTTATAAAAAATTAATAGTTTTTGACAAAAAGTGTAATTTAAAGGATAATTATATTGGGAGAATTTATTGGATAAGGGGTTATATTTATGCTTAAAAATTTAAAGGTAAGTCTAAAAATATTAATTTTAACAGTTACATTAAATATTATTATGGTTATAATTGGAATAATCGGTATTACACAATTAAATAGTGCAAATGAAAGAATGAAAAAAATATATGATGAAAATTTTTCATCTGTATTTACTTTATCTAACGCCCTTAGCGAAGAATCTAAGGTACAAGCAAGTATTTATAAAATAATTATAAATACAGAGGATCCTTCATATCAAAAAAATGAGTATAATACAATGATTGAAAGTCAAAAGAAATTTGATAATGAGTATAATACATTTAAAAAGATTAATAATGATGAATATGCTAAAAAAATAGCCATAAGTATAGATAATAAGGTAAAAACATATAGAGAAAAACGAAAAGAAGTAATAGATTTAGCTATGACTGGTAAAAAAGAAGAGGCTATAAATAGATTAGAAGAAATTGAAATTGAAATTGGTGAGGGATTTAGATATGATTTAAATAAATTATCAGCTCATTGCAGTTCCTTAGCTGAGCAAATAAAGTTTCAAAATGAAAAAACATCACAATCTTTAATTAAGGTTTTATATGCAAGTATAGGTATTGGATTACTAATTGGAATTGTTTCAGCTTTTGCAATTAGTAGAAATATAATAAAGCCTTTAAAAATAGCTGTAAAGGAAATGGACATAATTTCAAGTGGAGATTTGTCTAGAGAAATTGATGGAATATATCTAAAGAGAAGAGATGAACTAGGACTTATATTAATGCATTTAAATTCAATTAAAAAATCCTTAAGTGGATTAATAAAGAAGGTTAAAAATGAATCTAATCATACAGAAGAAGCTATCGACATAATAAATAAAAATATATATGATTTAAATACAAGCTTAGAAAGTATGGCTGCTACTTCAGAAGAAGTAACTGCTATTATGGAAGAAACCTCTGCATCTACTGAAGAAATAAACAATTCTATTCAAAGTATTGAGATTAATATAGAATCTATAAATAATAAAGCTAAGGATGGGGCTAAAATATCTGATGAAATTAGTAGAAGGGCTATAGATAATAAAAAATTTATTACTAAAGACTTAAAAAATGCTAATAATATTTTAAATGATTCAAAAGAAACACTAAGAAATGCAATTAATCAAACTAAAGTAATTAGTAAGATTTATGAATTGTCTGAAATAATAATAGATATAACTGAGCAAACAAATCTTTTAGCCTTAAATGCATCTATTGAAGCTGCAAGAGCTGGTGAAGCAGGAAGAGGATTTGCAGTAGTTGCAGAAGAAATAAGAAAACTTGCTGAAGCATCTAAAGATTCAGTTATTAAAATTAAAGAAACTGGAAGTGAAATATCAAATTCAGTAAATGGATTAATAAGTGGTTCAAATAACTTAATAAAATTTATGGATAATGACTTACAAAATGAATTTAATAATATGATAAATATTATTGATACTTATGAAAAAGATGGTAAATTAATCAATAATATAGTAATTGAATTTAGTAATATTTCTAGTGACTTATTACTTTCAATAAAAGAGATTTCTGATGTAACGGAAGCTGTTTCTAGGGCTACTATAGAAGGTACAAATGGAATAACTCATATTACTGATAAGATTTTTGAAGCAAGTAATAATTCAGAAACCTCTATTGCAAATTCAAAGGTAGCAAAAGAAAGTTCAAATAACTTGAAAAAATCTATTGATGTATTTAAAATTAGCTAAAGTGTATATTTTAAGGAGCCTTTTAAAGGCTCCTTATTATTTCAATATATCTTTAACATAATTTGGAATCATAAAAGCACCTTTGTGTAAATCAGTATTATAGTATTTTGTAGTTAACTCTAAAGAATTCCAATAGTTTTCATCAAGGTCTTTAATTGGGTCAATATTCTTAGATGCAAAGCAAAACATCCAATGACCTGAAGCATATGTTGGCATATGATATTGATATACTTTACAAATATTAAATAAATTATTTAACTTATTAAATGACCTTTTCATTTCTTTAGAATTATTAGGATAGTAGGGGCTTTCACATTGATTTATTAATATTCCATTTTCACTTAAAGCATTATAACAATCCTTATAAAATTCAGTGGTAAATAATCCTTCTCCAGGGCCTATTGGATCTGTTGAATCTATTATTATTAAATCATATAAATTTTCTTTTCCTTTAATGAATTTAATTCCGTCTTCAAAAAATAATTTTACTCTTGGATCATCTAATTTATTTGATGTAAAAGGTAAAAATTCTTTAGAAGCTTTTACTACAGCTTCATCTATTTCAACCATATCTATATTTTCTATAGTATTATATCTTGTTAGTTCTCTAACAGTACCACCATCTCCAGCACCAATAACTAGAATATTTTTAATATTATTATTAGTAGCCATAGCCACATGAGTTATCATTTCATGATAAATAAATTCATCCTTTTCAGTAACCATTGTCCAGTTATCAATTACTAGTACTCTTCCAAATTCGTAAGTATCAATTATATCAATTTTTTGAAATGGGCTTTGTTCAGAATACAAGTGATTTTTAACCTTCATGGAAAAATTTACGTTTTTAGTTTGGTGTTCAGTGTACCATAAATCCATATCCATATCTTATCCCTCCATTTTATGTTTGACTTGAATATTATCATAAAGACCATTTGAAAAAGTTTTAACTTTATCAACTAATCCTCTTGCTACTTCAGTTGATTCACTTCTTTCAGACTTTAGGGCATCTTCTAGATACTTAAAGGCTAACCAAGGATTTACTGTGTCGCCACAAGTGAATAAATCTACTGATGCATAGCCATATTCAGGCCATGTATGAATTGTAAGATGAGATTCCTGGATTATAACAGCACCGCTTACTCCCCAGGGATTAAATTTGTGAAAACAACTTGTAACAATTGTTGCATTCGATACAATTGCAGCTTCTTTCATATGCTCCTCAATAATTACATGATCTTTTAAGATTTCTTTGTCACAGTTGTAATATTCCACTAGAATATGTCTACCTAGTTGTTCAATTTTCATAAAAATCCCTCCATAAATATAAATTTTATTTCCATCCAATAGATAAATACTTAATTAACAAAAATATTTCACTCATGAAACCTCCTAAAAATATATAAAAGTTTAGTATTACTAAACTTAAAGTTAAATTATACTAACTATATTATTTTATCAGTGGAAGGAGAATATTGTCAAATAGTATTTTTGTTTAAATTAGATGAAAAAATATGTTAAAAAATATGGACTTAGAGTGCGATATTTATTCAAAATTTAATTATCTATACTTTCACTTAAATTATTGGAATAATCAAAGTCATCTGATACTGAATAATATTTATCTTCGTTAAAATAATTTTCTGATTTACTTATAATAATAGTACATATACAGTCTCCCATAGTATTTACAGTGCTTCTACACATATCTAATATTCTATCTATACCTAAAATAAGTCCAATTCCTTCAATTGGTAAACCAGCTGATTGTAAAACCATTGATAGCATAACCATACCAACGCCTGGAACACCTGCTGTACCAATAGAAGCTAATGTTGCAGTAAGAATAATAGTTAGTATAGCTGTAAGGCTTAATTCAATGTTATAAATTTGAGAAATAAATATAGCAGCAACACCTTGCATTATAGCAGTACCATCCATGTTAATGGTTGCACCTAATGGTATTGTAAAAGAGGTTATAGAATTATCAACGCCCATTTCATTTACTGCATCAATAGTAAAGGGTAATGCCGAATTACTAGAGGCTGTAGAGAAAACTATAGATGCAGGTTTTGTAAATTTTTTAAAAAAAGGTTTTAAACTAAGTTTTGTAAGTATTTTAAATAGTCCACAGTAAATTAATACTGAATGAATTAGTAAAGCCAATAAAATAACAAACATATATTTTAATAAAGGAATCATTGCATTAAATCCTATTGTTGCAAATGTATTAGTCATCAAAGCAAAAATACCTATTGGTGCAAAGTTCATAATCATTTGAACTATTTTCATTATTATTTCATTTAGAGATTCAAATCCTCTTTTTATAATATCTCCTTTCTTTCCAACTAAGCTTATTGAAATTCCTAATAAAATTGAGAAAAATATAATTTGTAGCATATTACCACTAACTAAGGATTCAATTGGATTTGTTGGAATTATGTCAATTATAATATCTGTAAATGATTTGCTTTGAGAAATATTTGGTTCAGAAACTAATAAATTTGAAAGGTTTAAACCTACACCTGGTTTTATTATTAAAGCAGTAATTATTCCTATACTAATAGCGATACATGTAGTAGATATATAAAATAGTAAGGTTTTACCTCCTATTTTTCCTAGCTTTGCTATATCTTCTATTGATGATGCTCCACAGGTTAATGATATAAATACAAGTGGTACCACCATCATCTTAATGGAAGATAAGAATAGATTTGATAGAATTTTTATAAAACCATTAAGAATTATAGTTTCTTTAATAAATTCAGAATTGATTTTTTGAATTATAATGCCTAAAAGAGCACCTAAAAACATAGATATAAATATTCTTTTTGTTAAATTTAATTTTTTGGTCATAAATTTCCTCCTTTAATATTACTTTTATTTCCACATTAATATTATTATATAAAACAAAAATTGACAAGCTGTTTCTTAAAAGAAGTTGTCAGAACGATGTAAATAATTTCAAATATTATTTTTAGCCTAATATTTTTGTGAGTTAATACAAAAAAGATAAAATGTGTAGAAGATATAAATTTTATATTTTAAACTTTAATCAGGAAAAATTTTTGTTATAAATAAATATAAGATTATAATGGAAACGATTCCAAGATTATTTGGTAATTTAATAAAAGGAGGATAAATATGAGGGTAAATAGTGTTTTAAAACACAAAGCTAAACTAATTATATTTACAGTTATTCTATTTTGTTTAACATTAATACCAATACCCAATAATATGGTGAAAGCAGATATTATTGGAAATCAAAAGATTAAGGTTAGATTTTTAAAAGAAGACAGTGACTATTCTGGCTGGAATATTTGGACTTGGTGGACCAATAAGGATGGTCATTCAATTGAATTTACACATAAGGATGATAAAGGAGTATATGCTGTAATAGATGTACCAAAATCAGGTGAACTTGGAATAATAATTAGAAAAGGAAACTGGGAAACTAAAGCCACAGATGATATTAAATATGATTTATCAAAGGGTGAAAAGGAAATTGTAATAACTGCTGGAGTTATAGATAATGAAAATCCAAATCCAAAAGATGTAGTATATGAGGATTTATATAAGGATTTTTCCAAAATTAATATAAGAGTTAATTACAATAGAGCTGACAGCGATTATGATAAATGGCAATTATGGAACTGGGTAGTTGATGGAAGAGAGGGTTCAGAAGATACTGTAACTCTATTTACAGAAGCTAATGAATATGGAAAAGTTTCAAATTTATCATTTTCAGACATAACCAAGGTAAATAAGAAGGTTGGAGTTATAGTTCGTACAGCAGAATGGTCTAAAGATGGAAATGATAAGCTAATTGACTTAGCATATCTTGATAGTAATGGGAATTTAGAGGTTTATTATAAGCAAAATGATGATACAACATATTATGTAAAACCAGTTATAGATGTTGAGCCTCCAACTGAAGGAGATATAGTAGCTGATGAATTGGTTAATCAGCCAGGAGGAAAAAATAAATGGTATATAGCAGGATCCTTCCAAGGATGGAATAATAGTAATTCAGAAACTAAATTAAAACATTTGGCAGATGGATTTTATCAGTACTCAACAGTTTTAGAAGCAGGCAGTCATCAGTTTAAAATTGTGAAGAATGGAACATGGGATGGATTTAGTTATAATGGAGATAATTTCATCTTAAATTTAGCAGAAAAAAGTAAGGTTAACTTTTATGTTAATGAGGAACTTAATGAGGCTAGAATAAATGTCCCAGGTGTTACTGGTTTACAACAATATATTCCAGAATTAAGTAATGATAAATGGCCAAGGTTAGTTGGAGATATTCAAAAAATATTTGGGGAAGGAGAATGGTCTCCAGAAAATGCTAAACAAATGTTTGTAGATTATAATTTTGATGGTAGTTTGTACAAATTACAGAGAAATTTACCAGCAGGAAAATTTGAGGCTAAGGTAGCTTTTGGATCAAATTGGGATGAAAGCTATGGAGCTGAAGATGGAGGTAATTTAGTAATAAACACTTTAGATCCATCAGATGTAGTTTTTGAAATAAATTATAAAGGAAATAAAGTATTAACTCATAACTATAAGCCAACAGAAGGAACTTTTGATGGGCTTATAAACAAATCAGCAATAAAATTTGATTCAAGAAGTATTACATTTAAAAAGCCATTTGGAGCAATAAAAGAAGAAAGTGAAGATTTAACTTTAAGAATTGGAGTTGCAAAGGATGATGTACAAGTTGCCAAGGTTGAGCTTATAGATGGCAATGGGGTTGCAAAAAGCTATGATATGAGAAAAGCAACTACAATTAATGATACGGATTATTATGAAGTGATAATACCTAAATCAGATTTTAAAGGTATTGGAATTTGGGGTTATAAATTTATATTAGTAGATGGAAAAACAAAGATAGAATATGGTGATGATGGGTTAAGTGGAGGTAGTGGCACAACTGCTGAAGAAGGTGTATTACCATATAATTTAACTGTATATGAGAAGGATTATAAAACTCCTGATTGGATGAAGGAATCTGTAGTATATCAAATTTTCCCAGATAGATTTTTTGATGGAAATAAAGAAAATAATAGAGCTAAGTTAGTAGATGGATATAGAGGATATATTGATAGTGATGGAAGTCTTAAGCCATATGATATTCAATATTTTGATGGAGGAGTAGAAAATGAACCAGCTCCATCACAAGTATGGGGGTCATGGAATGATTATCCTGAAAATCCTAGACATGGAACTCCTGAAAATAAACCCTATTATCCAAATTCAAAAACAGATAATATATGGACCAATGAGTTTTATGGTGGAGACATTCAAGGTATAGAAGATAAACTTCAATATTTAAAATCAATAGGAGTAACATCTATTTATTTAAATCCAGTAGCCTGGGCTGCATCTAATCATAAATATGATGCAACTGACTATAAGTCATTAGATCCAATGTTTGGGGAACCTGTTTATAACAAAAATGGAGATCCTACATCAGGTTTAAATTATGAAGCAACAAGAGCAGCATCAGATAGAGTTTATCAAGCCTTTGCAAAAGCAGCAGAAGCTAATGGTATTAAGCTAATAGCAGATGGTGTTTTCAACCATGTTGGAGATGATTCTATATATTTTGATAGATATGAAAAGTATCCAGAAATAGGAGCTTATGAATATTGGAGAAAAGTATGGGATAAAGTAAATACTGGAATGTCTCAAGAAAAAGCAGAAAAAGCAGTAATTAAGGAATTTGAAAGCCTTAAAAATCCTTTAACTGGTAAGAACTACTCATATCCAGAAGATTTTAAATTCACAACTTGGTTTAAAGTAGAAAATCAATGGGTTATTAGAGATAAAGATGGTAATCTTTTAGAACCAAAGGATCAGCATTATAAATATGAAGGCTGGTGGGGATATGATTCATTACCAGTAATGGAAGCAAAATCTCCTCAAGAAGGAGATGAATTAGCAATTCCAGGAAATCATGAGTGGAATAATGTTGATTATAGAGAAAATGTAATTGGCTATGATTTAACAGGAATGAGTGATAAGGAAGCAGAAAAAAATATGGAATACGCAGCATCTCAAAGATGGATTTGGATGGGTGCAAGAGGATGGAGATTAGACGTTGCTCCAGATGTATCAACAAGTACATGGCAAAAGTTTAGAGAAGCTGTAAAATCAACTACGGGAAGATTAGATGTTAATGGAAATGTAATAGATGATCCAATTATATTAGGTGAAGAGTGGGGAGTAGCTACTCATTATTTATTAGGAGATCAATTTGATTCAGTAATGAACTATCAATTTAGGGCTGCACTTCAAAACTATATAATAAGTGGTAATGCAATAAACTTTAATAATGCATTGGAAACTATAAGAGAAAATTATCCAAAGGAAGCATGGCAAGCTATGCTAAATTTAGTAGATTCTCATGATACCATACGTAATATTACTAAGATAGATAATCCTACATGGGAAGAAGAAAATACTAAGATAGCTCCAGAAGCTTCAGATAATGCATTAAAGCTACAAGCATTAACTGCTATATTCCAATTGGGATATCCAGGGGCACCTACTATTTATTATGGTGATGAAGTGGGGGTAACTGGAACTAAGGACCCTGATTCAAGAAGAACATTCCCATGGGAGAGAATTACTGAAGTTAATGGAGATTATTCTGCTGTAGGTAGATATTCAGATTTGTTTGATGTATATAAAAATGCAGCAAAAATCAGAAATGAAAATCTTGAAGTATTTGCAACTGGTGAAATTCATACAGCTTATGCGAATGAAAACGTAATTGCTTATGCAAGGAAAAGTTCTGAAAAAGGTGGATTATTAGTTTTAAATCAATCAATGGAAGAAAAAATTATAGAAGCAGATGTAGCAGGATTTTTACCAGAAGGTTTAGAATTGAAGGACGAATTATATGGAAATATTACTTCATCTGTAAAAGATGGAAAAGTAAAAGTTACAATTCCAGCTCAAACAGGATTAATGATGATATCTACAAATAAGATTGTGGCAGTTGATAAGGTACAAGCATTAAAAGTAAATGCAGAACAAGGAAAAGTTACTCTTACTTGGAATGCAGTTAATGGTGCTAATAAGTACAATATTTACAGGACTAATCTTGAAGGCCAAAATGCTGAAAAGATTGGTGAAGAAACTAGTACTAGCTATATTGATGAAAATGTTGTAGATGGAATAAGATATTACTATTATGTTACGGCTGTTAAGGATGGTGGGGAAAGTGAATTTAGTAATTCAGTAACTGCATTACCATCATATAATATAAAATCTATTAGTGAACCTAATACAGTTAGTGATTTAACTATTGGAGTAGGCATAAAGACAGAAGAAATAACAGTAAATATAAATATACCAGGGTTAACAGATAATAGTGAATATAAGGATAAGGAAATTCCAAACTTTGAAGCTAAGCTTATGTATTATAAGGATGGAATATCAAGAGATAATGCAAATAGTACTAAGTTAAGGTATAAAAGGGATTCAGAAGATGGATCAAAGGTTTACTATGCAACATTTGAGCCAACAGAAGCAGGTATATATAAATACTATGCAAAAGCAACAACAAATTCAGGAGATAGTTATACAGAATCAGCTGAAGCATCAATGAAAGCAATTATTAATAGTGATGCTACTACAGTTCCTAAAGCACCAGTACTTGGTGATATACTTGTAGAGTCTAATAGAGCTAAAATAACCTGGGAATCAGATGGCATTAATGTTGAAGGCTTCGAGATTTATCGTAAAGAAGGAAATATGGAATTTATAAAAATAGCTGTTGTAGATAAAGCTTCTAAAGAATTTATAGATTTCACAGTAAGCAATGATAAAAACTACACTTATAAAGTAGCAGCCTATGATAATTTTTATAATAGAAATTATTCAGAAGAAAAATCTGTTACTCCAACATTAGTAATGGTAGATGTAACTTTAAGGCTCCATATTCCAAATTATACACCAGCTACAGATGATATTTATATTGCTGGAGACTTAAACGGGTGGAATGCAGCAGGTGGAAGGCTTACAGTACCAAGCGGAGCAACCTCAAGAGATGTAGTAGAGTATAAATTTAAAATGATGGCTGGAAAGAGTATTCAATATAAATATACAAGAGGATCCTGGAGTACAGAAGCCTTTACAAGTCATAATCGTATTCCAAATGACACTGAAGATTATGGAAACTGGGCATATAGTTCAACAGATACTAATATGAAATTAACCATTAAAAATCAAGGTGGCAACTCAATGCTTGTTGATGATTATGTACTTCGTTGGGTAGATATGCCTATGATGATTTCAATGCCAAGAATATCTTATGGGGATAATATTGAATATGAAACTTCTGAAAAGGAATTTACATTAAAGGTTAAGGTTCCATATGGAGTAGAATTTACAATTAATGATGAAGATATAAATAAATTATATTCTGGTGCTATGGATGAGTATGGCAATGTATATGTAGAATCAATAGGGCTAAAACCAGGAATGAATGAATTTAAGCTTCATATTAAACCTACACAAGAAACTATTGACTTACCTTGGTATACTGATGATGGTAGAGCTTCACAAGCAACTAAGACAATAGTAATGAAAATTAATTGCACAGCAGAGCCTGAAGAACCAAAACCAGAAGAGATAAAAGTTACAGGAGTAAGCTTAGATAAATTATCAGCAGAATTAAAGATAAATGAAAGCTTAGAATTAAAAGCTAATATAGCACCAGAAAATGCAACAAATAAAGAAGTTACTTGGACATCAAGTGATGAAAAAATTGCAAAGGTAGATGGAAATGGAAAAGTAATAGCAGTTGGAGCAGGAAAAACAAGAATAACAGTAACTACAAAGGACGGAAACTTTAAAGCTTCATGTGAGATTACTGTGAAAAATGAAGAAGAACCAAAACCAGAAGAGATAAAAGTTACAGGAGTAAGCTTAGATAAATTATCAGCAGAATTAAAGATAAATGAAAGCTTAGAATTAAAAGCTAATATAGCACCAGAAAATGCAACAAATAAAGAAGTTACTTGGACATCAAGTGATGAAAAAATTGCAAAGGTAGATGGAAATGGAAAAGTAATAGCAGTTGGAGCAGGAAAAACAAGAATAACAGTAACTACAAAGGACGGAAACTTTAAAGCTTTATGTGAAATTACTGTGAAAAATGATGAAAAACCAACTACTCCTGTAGAAGAAAATATAATAGAAAAAATAGAAAATCCTAATGGTAAAAATGAAGTCGTAATAACTAACCCATCAAATGAAATTAAACTTGAAATAAAGGATATTGAAGCCATAAAATCTGGAAATGGATATTTAGAGATTAAAAATGGAGAAAACACTATAATACTACCATTTTCTTTAATAGATAAAGATCTATTGAAAGAGGGTTCAAGTATAATTTTTGAAATGAAGTTTAATGAAGATACAAGCATTACTTCTGGAATTAAAGGAGTTAAAAAAGTATTCGAATTTAACTTATATGCTAAAAATGGAAATGAATTAACTAGTATTCATAATTTTAAGGATGGATTTGCAACTATAACAATTAAATTATCAGATGAGGATTTAAAAGGATTAAATAAAAATAATTTAGCTGTATTCTATTATAATGAAAGTACTAAAAAATTCGAGGAGTTAGAAACATCTATAAATGGGAATGAAGTAACATTTAAAACACCTCATTTTAGTAAGTTTATAATTGCTGAAAAAATTAAAAATGAAAGTGGAGTTACTTTACCAGCTACTGGTGGCAATAACCCAACTTATTTATTAGTTTTAGCAATAATTATGATAGGTATTGGAGCTGTTGCAATATCTTCAAAAAATAAAAAAAATAAAGAAATTTAATTATATTAGAACTGCTGATTTATATCGGCAGTTTTTTATTTTATTAAGAAATTAAGTTAATATTATGTACAAAATTGTAATAATTACTTGGAAATTTTATAAATGTAAACGATATAATATGACAGAAAAATTTCTTGTAGAATGTTAGAATGAACTTAATGGATAAAACTCTAAATGTTGTAAGTTAATGGTAATCAATTATTTGTAATACATAAATGTTAATTTAATATAGTTAATATATTAAATTAACATATGTAAATCTAATATCTAGAACATTTATAGATATATATTGGGGGTTGATATATGGGGGGATGAAGTTATTTTTGTATATAATTTTGTAATACCATTAATGAAGATTTAGGGGGATGAAAATGAAAAAGCTTTTAAAAAGCAAATTGTTAAGTGGATTTTTAGCATTTACGATGATGCTAGGATTAGTAACTATTCCTGTAAAAGAAGTTAAAGCAGAAGTAGCTTCTTATGTAGTAATAAGTGAAGTTTATGGTGGCGGAGGTAATACTGATGCAATCTATAAACAAGATTTTATTGAATTATACAATCCAACAAATACTGATATTGATTTAAGTGGATGGAAGGTTGAATATGCAGCAGCTACTGGAAGCTTTAATCAGTATACTAATTTAACTGGAGTAATAAAAGCTAATGGATATTTTTTAATACAACAAGCTGCAGGTGAGAATAAGCAGGGGACTTGTATAGATTTACCTACTCCTGATGTGACTGGAAAGTTAACTATGAGTGGTACTAATTGTAAGGTAAGACTTACTGCTAATAATGGTACTTTCATAGATTTTGTTGGTATTGGAACAGCAAATGAAGCAGAGGGAAATAAGCCAGCAAAAGGAATGAGTAATACTCTAAGTGTCCAACGTAAAGATAATGATGGCTCAAGTGTTGGAGAAACTAATGGTTGGGACACAAATAATAATGAAGCAGACTTTTATGCGAAGGAACCAACTCCAAGAAATTCTAGTTATTCCTCAAGTATAATTGTAATTGAATTATCTGCTTTAAAAGTTGATGAAAATGTTAATTTAGAAATTGGGGAATCTAAAAAGTTATCCGTTTCGTATGAACCAGAAAATACTACTGAAAAAGCTGTTAAGTTTGAAAGTTCAAATACCGAAATTGCAACTGTTGATAATGAAGGAAATATTATTGGAATTAAGGATGGAGAAGCAATAGTAAAAGTAACATCAACAGTAAAAGAAAATATATCAGCAGAAGCAAAGATAATAGTAAATAAGGCTACAGACAAAAAAGGACCAGAAATAACTAACATTTATCCAGCAAATGGCGAAAACTTAGGTAATTTAAGAAGACCTGAAATAAAGGCTACATTAATTGACGAATCAGGAATTGATAATGATTCAGTAAAGTTGTATTTAAATGATAAAAATGTAACCGCTAACATTATAGGAAATACAATCAGCTACAAAGTTGATGAAAATCTAGAAGACGGACAATATACTATTAAAATTGAAGCAAAAGATTCTTTAGGTAATCCTTCTGAAAAAGTATGGAATTTTAGAGTAGGAGAAGTAGCTAAGAATTTATATTTTGGACAATTACATTCTCATACTAATTTATCAGATGGAACAGGAACTGTAGATGAAGCTTATCAATATGCAGAAAATGTTGCAAATGTAGACTTTTTAGCAATAACAGATCATTCAAATTGGTTTGATAATGACACTAAAGCTAATATTGCAGATGGTTCAGCTAGTACTAAGTGGAAAATTGGAAGAGATGCAGCTAATAAGTATAATAAAAACGGAGAATTTGTTGCAATTTATGGATATGAAATGACATGGTCTGGCTCAACTGGTGGATATGGTCATATGAATACCTTTAATACAGAGGGATTCGAAACTAGAACCAATAGTAAAATGAATCTTCAAGGATATTATAATGCTTTAAAAACACAACCACAATCATTATCACAATTTAATCATCCAGGAAAAACCTTTGGAGATTTTAGTGATTTTGCTAATTATGATAAGGAAATTGATAAGGTTATAACATTATTAGAAGTTGGAAATGGAGAAGGAGAAATAAGAAGTTCTGGATATTTCCCATCTTATGAATATTACACAAGAGCTTTAGATAAGGGATGGCATGTAGCACCAAGTAATAATCAAGATAATCATAAGGGTAAATGGGGTAATGCTAATACCGGAAGAACAGTTATAGAAGCTTCAGATCTTTCAAGAGAATCAATTTATGATGCTATAAGAAATATGAGAGTATATGCAACAGAAGATGAAAATTTAAAAATTTCATATGAAGTAAATAATAATACTATGGGAACAATTTTACCTAAAACAAATAATCTTGACTTTGAAGTTAATGTTGAAGATATAGATAGTGGAGATAATATCAAGAAAATATCTATTATTGGAGATGGTGGTAAAGTAGTTAAGTCTATAGATAATGTAAATTCTACAAATAAAAAGTGGGAATTTTCATTAGATCAATCAGTAAGTTCTTATTACTATGTAAGAGTAGAACAAGCTGATAAAGATATAGCTGTAACAGCACCAGTATGGGTTGGAGAAAGAGAAAATTTTGGGATTTCTACAGTTGATAAGGATAAAGAAGTATTACTAGCAGGGGAAGATTTTAATATTGAAACTAATATCTATAATAATGAAGGAAATTCAATTAATGATATTAAAGTTGAATATTATAAAGGTGATGAAGAAACTTCATTTAAATCAGATACTATAAATACCATAGAGGCTGGAAAAACTTTCACTGCAAAACTACCATATAAGTTTGATAATCCAGGAACGTATTCTTTTGTAGTAAAGGTATCAGCTACAATTAATGGTATTTTAAAAGAATTTAAATCTTCAATTACAATGGAAGTTTTAGGAGAAAATGAAGTATCTACAGTAGTTATTGATGGAGCACATCAAAATCAATATGTTACTGGAGATTATGCTGATAAAGTTACTACTTTAATTGCATTAATGGCACAAAATAATATAAAAGCAGTTATAAATAAAGAAAAAATAACTGATAAAGTATTAGAAAAGGCATCACTACTAATATTATCTGATCCACAAAGTACAACTAATACAACTTATGGATTAGCACCTCATAAATATGACCAAGATGAATTAGATGCAATAGCAAGATTTGTACAAAAAGGTGGTAATATTGCAATAACCTCTAAAGCAGATTATAAAGATGCTACTGGAGATTATGGAAATGCATCTCAAGGAAATTCAGTACTTCAGGCAATAGGAGCAAATATAAGATTTAATGATGACCAAGCTACTGATGATAATAATAATGGCGGGCAAGCATTTAGATTGTATTTCACTAATTATAATACAGAAAGTACTTGGTTAAATGGAATTGACACAAGTAAGAAATATAGCTTCTATAGTGGCTCAACCTTAGTAGTGCCAAATGATATGGCTAATATAGATGTTTTAGTTAGAGGACATGAAACCACATATGGAAATGATGCTGATGCTCAAAAAGATAACGTGACAATTGAAAAAGGAAATGTAGTAGGATTAGCAGTTGAAACATTAAATAGTGGGTCAAAAGTATTTATATCTGGAGCAACCTTCTTCTCAAATTTTGAAATGGATGGATTAGATTATTCTAATTATCAAATTACTGAGAAAATGTTAAAGGAATTAGCATCAGCACCTACAATAAGCGTAAGTAAAATAGCAGATGTTAGAATAGATAGTAATAATGATAATTTACCAGATAGATATGGTGAAACAGTAGTTGTAGAAGGATATGTAACAGCAGCTTCTAATGCAGCAGCTCCTGGAAATACATTCTTTGATGTAATATATATTCAAGATGATACTGCTGGATTAACAGTATTTGGTGTTTCTAATTTAAATATAAAACTTGGACAAAAAGTTAGAATTAAGGGACGAGTTTCATCATATTTAAATGATGCACAAATAGCATTGAAAAATGAAAATATAGATGTTCAGATAATTGATGAGAGTATAAATTTAGTTGAAGCTACTAAGCTTTCTACTAAAGATAGTATGCTAGAAGAAAAGGAAGGCCTTTTAGTTAAGATAGAAGGAAAAGTAACTAGAATTGAAGGGCAAAATATTTTTGTGAATGATGGCTCTGGAGAAGCTAGAGTTTACGTTGAAGGATATATAGGAAGTAGTGAAAATCCAGGAGTTGCTGATGAGTGGAAGTCTAGAGTTAGTATTGGAGATACTATATCAGCTATAGGATTAGCATCTGAAGATCCAGAAGGTCATAGATTAAGGGTTAGAGATTCAGCTGAAATAAAAGTATTAAAGAATAAAGATATAGAGATAACTTTATTCCATACCAATGATAGTCATGGAAGAGTAAAGAGTGACAAAGATACAATAGGAATAGATGTTATTTCTCAAATGAAGAAAAACACAGCTAATTCACTTCTTTTAGATGCAGGGGATACTCTTCATGGATTACCTTTTGCAACATTAAAGAAGGGTGAAGATATTATTAATTTAATGAAATTAGCAGGATATGATGCTATGACACCAGGAAATCATGACTTCAATTATGGATATGAAAGATTAGTTGAATTAGCAGAAATAGCAAAAGAAGGAGAAAATGGATTCCCTATAATTTCAGCTAATACAATAAAGAAAAATGATTATCTAATGGACACTAATATTATTAAAGACATAGATGGAGTTAAGATAGGTATTTTTGGATTATCTACTCAAGAAACAGCTTATAAAACTAATCCTAATAATGTAATCGGAATAACTTTTAGAGATCCAATAGAAACTGCAAGAGAACAAGTAAAAGAGTTAAAAGAAAAAGGAGCAGATATTATAATTGCTTTAGCTCATATTGGATTAGATGAATCTAGCCAAGTAGTCTCAACAATGATAGCTGATTCTGTTGATGGAATAGATGTAATAATAGATGGACATAGTCATAGTACTTTAAAAGATGGTATAACTACAACAAATGGGACTTTAATAGTTAGTACAGGAGAATATGAAAAGAATATAGGAAAAGTAGTTATTACATTAGATAATACTTCTAAAAATTTAATTAGTAAAAAAGCTAGTTTAATAACTAAGGCTGATACTTTAAATTTTGAAGCAGATAGTGTTGTATCTAATAAAATAAAAGAAATTGATGCTGAGCAAAGTGAGTTCTTATCAAGAGTAGTTGGAAATTCAAAAGTTAATTTAGAAGGAGCTAGAGAATTTTCAAGAACTCAAGAAACTAATTTAGGTAATTTAATTACAGATGCTATGATAAATGAGACAGGTGCAGATATAGCTATTACTAATGGAGGCGGAATACGTGATAGTATAAATGTAGGTGAAATAACTAAGGGAGAAATAGTTAAAGTTCTTCCATTTGGAAATTATATAGTAACTAAAGCGTTAAAAGGAGCTCAAATTAAGGAAATTTTAGAACATGGAATTAAAGCTTATCCATCAGCAGCTGGACATTTTCCACAAGTTTCAGGTTTAAACTTTGTGTTTGATGAAGCAAGGGAAGTAGGAAGTAAAATAGTTGGAATCACCATAAATGGAAAGCCAATAGAAATGGATAAAGTATATGTTGTTGCTACAAATGATTTCATGGCAGTTGGTGGTGATGAATATCCTAACTTCTCTAAAGTACCAACATTAAATGAATATAAATCATTAGAAGAGGCTTTAGAATCTTATATTAATAAAATAGGTGATGTAGATTATTTTGTAGAAGGAAGAATTAAAGTAGGTAAAAATACTTTACCAACTATAAAGGCTAATGATATTATTCTAAATCTAGGAGATGAATTTGATCCATTAAAATATGTTACTGCAATAGATAATGAAGATGGAGATATTATAGGATGGATAAAAGTTACTGATAATACTGTGAATGTAAATAAAGCAGGTATTTATAAAGTTGTATATGAAGTTAAAGATAGTGTAGGTGAATCAACAAAACTAGAAATTAAAGTTATAATTCAAAAAACTCCAGTACCAGAGGAGATAAAAGTTACAGGAGTAAGCTTAGACAAAACATCAGCAGAATTAAAGATAAATGAAAGTTTAGAATTAAAGGCTAATATAGCCCCAGAAAATGCAACAAATAAAGAAGTAACTTGGACATCAAGTGATGAAAAAATTGCAAAGGTAGATGGAAATGGAAAAGTGATAGCAGTTTCAGCAGGAAAGGCCACAATAATAGTAACAACAAAGGACGGAAACTTTAAAGCTTTATGTGAAATAACTGTGAAAAATGAAGAAGTACCAATAATAAAAGTAACTGGAATAAGCATAGATAAAACAAGTACAGAATTAAAGATAAATGAAAGCTTAGAATTAAAGGCTAATATAGCCCCAGAAAATGCAACAAATAAAGATTTAACTTGGACATCAAGTGATGAAAAAATTGCAAAGGTAGATGGAAATGGAAAAGTAATAGCAGTTTCAGCAGGAAAGGCAACAATAACAGTAACAACAAAGGACGGAAACTTTAAAGCTTTATGTGAGATTACTGTGAAAAATGATGAAAAACCAACTACACCAACTAATCCAACTACTCCTGTAGAAGAAAATATAATAGAAAAAGTAGAAAATCCTAATGGTAAAAATGAAGTTGTAATAACTAACCCATCAAATGAAATTAAACTTGAAATAAAGGATATTGAAGCCATAAAATCTGGAAATGGATATTTAGAGATTAAAAATGGAGAAAATATTATAATATTACCATTCTCTTTAATAGATAAAGATTTATTGAAAGAGGGTTCAAGTATAATTTTTGAAATGAAGGCTAAAGAAGATACAAGTATTACTTCTGGAATTAAAGGGGTTAAAAAAGTATTTGAATTTAATCTTTATGTTAAAAATGGAAATGAGATAACTAATATTCATAACTTTAAAGATGGAGTTGCAACTGTAACATTAACACTATCAAATGAAGATTTAAAGGGATTAAATAAAGAAAACTTAGCTGTATTCTACTACAATGAATATACTAAGACTTATGAACAATTAGAAACAAATATAAATGGAAATGAAATAACATTTAAAACATCTCATTTTAGTAAGTTTATAGTTGCAGAAAAAGCTAAAAATGAAAATGGAGTAACTTTGCCAGCTACTGGTGGAAATAATCCAACAACAGGAATAGCATTTGGATTAATACTGCTATTAATAGGAAGTAGCTTTATATTCATGAAAAAGAAAGAAAAATTAAATATATAATAGAAATAAAAGAGGTTGTGAAAACGACCTCTTTTATTGTATTTAGAATACCCCGCGTTAGACGTGGGGTTCAAAAGAGCTTATAGCTTTG
>OGSQ01000321.1_pt1 | contig 22858 bp, 24 predicted proteins | sample 1573921 | NCBI WGS metagenome assembly OGSQ01 (sample SAMN03295832, study PRJEB24534) | human gut metagenome | isolation source: fecal sample 7 from infant 4 | host: Homo sapiens | place: USA: Pittsburgh, PA | collected 2014-07 | reverse complement strand
GCGTCAGATGTGTATAAGAGACAGTTCTTCTTCTAATTTAATAAAAAAAAGCCCCATATAAAATTATTAAAATTTCATATGAGACTCTTTTCTCTAAACTTTTTATAATTCTTTTAGAAACTATTTTATAAAGTTCAGAACTTTTTATGTGTAAACAAACTTATTGATCTTATTTCATTGCTTCTTCAATAGCAACTGCAACAGCTACTGTAGCACCTACCATTGGGTTATTTCCCATTCCAATTAATCCCATCATTTCAACGTGAGCTGGAACTGAAGATGATCCTGCAAATTGTGCATCTGAGTGCATTCTTCCCATAGTATCTGTCATACCATAAGAAGCTGGACCTGCTGCCATGTTATCTGGGTGAAGAGTTCTTCCTGTACCACCACCTGATGCTACTGAGAAGTATTTCTTTCCTTGATCAACACATTCTTTCTTGTATGTTCCTGCAACTGGATGTTGGAATCTAGTTGGGTTAGTTGAGTTACCAGTAATAGATACGTCAACTCCTTCGTGATGCATTATAGCAACACCTTCTCTAACATCATTAGCTCCATAACATTTAACCTTAGCTCTTGGTCCGTTAGAATAAGGAACTTCCTTAACTATTTCTAATTTGCTTGTGTAGAAATCGAAGTTAGTTTCTACATAAGTAAATCCATTTATTCTAGATATAATGTATGCTGCATCTTTTCCTAAACCATTTAATATAACTCTTAATGGTTCTTTTCTTACTTTGTTTGCTTTTTCAGCTATTTTAATAGCTCCTTCAGCAGCAGCAAAGCTTTCGTGTCCTGCTAAGAAAGCAAAACATTTAGTTTCTTCTCTTAAAAGCATAGCTCCTAAGTTACCATGTCCAAGACCAACTTTTCTATCATCTGCTACTGATCCTGGAATACAGAAAGCTTGAAGTCCTTCTCCAATAGCTTCTGCAGCTTCTGCAGCTTTAGTACATCCCTTTTTAATTGCAATTGCAGCACCTAAAGTGTAAGCCCACATTGCATTTTCAAAAGCGATTGGTTGTGTAGATTTTACGATTTCGTAAACATCTATACCTTTTTCATCGCAAACTGTCTTTGCATCTTCTATTTTACTCATTCCGTACTTTTCTAATACAGGAATGATTTGATTAATTCTTCTTTCATAACTTTCAAATAATGCCATTATACTGTTCCCCCTTCAAATTATTCGTGTCTTGGATCTATAACTTTTACAGCTTCATCAAATCTACCGTATTGTCCAGTAGCTTTTTCCATAGCTTCGTTAGCATCCATTCCCTTAGCAACCATTTCCATCATCTTTCCTAAGTGAACGAATTTGTATCCGATTATTTCGCCATTTGCATCTAAAGCTACTTTAGTTACATATCCTTCTGCCATTTCAAGGTATCTAGATCCCTTAGCAACTGTTCCGTACATAGTACCAACTTGTGATCTAAGTCCTTTTCCTAAGTCTTCAAGTCCAGCCCCTATTGGTAATCCACCTTCTGAGAAAGCAGTTTGGCTTCTTCCGTAAACTATTTGAAGGAATAATTCTCTCATAGCTGTGTTAATAGCATCACAAACTAAATCAGTATTTAATGCTTCTAATATAGTCTTTCCTGGTAATATTTCTGAAGCCATAGCAGCTGAGTGTGTCATTCCTGAACATCCTATTGTTTCAACTAATGCTTCTTCAATTATTCCATCCTTAACATTTAAAGTTAATTTACAAGCTCCTTGTTGAGGCGCACACCAGCCCACACCATGTGTTAACCCTGAAATATCTTTTACTTCTTTAGCTTGTACCCATTTTCCTTCAACAGGAATTGGCGCAGGTCCATGATTAGGTCCCTTAGCAACAACGCACATTTCTTCCACTTCTCTTGAATACATCATATCTTATCTCCTCCCTAATTATAGACTGCTCTAGTCTCGTTGTTTATTTTTTAACACTTATCACTAGAGTAATCGGGACAAAAATAACCCATGTAGGTCAAATTTATCCTATAATCTATAATAACAGAAGTGAAAAGGTCTAACAACATAATATTACAAAAAACCTATCCTTTTCTTATGAAAATTTTCTTACTTGCTATTTTATAACTATTTTGCTATAATAACTATGCAGCAAGTCGGCATGGCGGAACTGGCAGACGCACATGACTCAAAATCATGCGGTTTTACCGTGAGGGTTCGATTCCCTCTGCCGGCACCAATAAGCACTTAAATCCTTATATATAAAGGGTTTGAGTGCTTTATTTTTGCCTTTAGGGTGCAACCAGGGTGCAACGCATAAAAATAAAGTAGAGATTAATTCTACTCTATTGACTTTCCATATTAAAATACCTCTTCAAAATCTATACCTGCAAGTTCACATACTTTTTTCTTTGTTCTATCTTTCTTAATAAATTCCTCTTCGTTATGATGTTTGCCAACACATACTTGGACAACTTTCTTCGCATATCCATATTCGTCGTCACGATATATAACAAAATCAAAAGACTCGTTATTGTTTAAATATTTATATTCTTCTATAGTTAGATTTTTCTTCAATTCATCTAAGTTAAGCACATGTCTTATATTTTCTTTAATTCCTATAATATAATTAGAAGAATATTTATTTTTTAAATCTATGTATACTGTGTATTCTTTGTCAGATTTAAATAATCTTTTTACATTTTTTATATAGGTATCTGTATTAATATTTTTATTATATTCACAAAAATATTTATTTAAAATGTATTTATCAATAAATACTGAATCTAAATTTATGTACTTTTCATAGGATTCTTCAATCGGTATAAGTATGAATTCACATAAATTTTTAGAATTATATAAAATTTTAGGAGAAGTTGAAGTTACAATTATTTTATTTCTAAATTCGTCTATATTTACATCCTCAGAAATTAGTTTTTTTACATCATCTATTAGATAGTTTTTTCTTTTAATTCCATACGGATGTATTAAACTACCTTCAATTAATTTATCAATAATGTCACTTTCTTTCAATTCTTTTATTTTATAAATAATTTTTCCTTCTAATAATTTATCATTTATTATTTTTTCATAGTCATCTTTTGGGTTAAAAATTTTATTTCTAAAAGATATTCTTGCTATTTTCTTTTCAAGATCTTCTATATCTTTTGGCTTTAAAGAGATTATTTCCCTTAAATCCTTATCTAAATGCGCTCTATACATTAAATAGTCTTCGAACATACGCTCATCTAATTTTTCTTGCGATTGAATGTATTCTTTACATTCATCATATATGTAATTAGCTATTTTATTTATTACTTTTTTCATATTTGATTTAAAGATATCAAAAAACTCACTTTCATACTTTCTGCATTTTTCACAATTGCAATTTATAGGAAATACGATATCGCCATTATTTATATTAGTATGATTACAATTTTTACATTTATAATTCACAATTATATTTTGATAATTATCTATATAAGTTTCTACAGCTTTTCCACATACAATACAATTTACAACTAGCTTAAATGGGCTTCTAAATTTATTGCCTTTTACACCTAAAACTTTTTTTATTTTTAATAAAGTTTTTTTTATATTCTTATTTGTATTAAAATATCTCCAATAAAAATAATTTAAAACTTTGCTTATCTCATTATCTTCAAATCTCTTTTCAATAGAGATATCGTAATCTTTATCATTTAAACAATTTGTAACTTCTTGTAGTAATTCATTTTCTCTTTCCGTAAAGTCTTTCCTTAGCTCTTCTACATTGGCAAATATCTTATCATTAATTTCTTTATTTGGTATACTAGTTCGATTTTGTTGAAACCACTTTCTTAATTCTATAATTATGCTAGCTATCTCATCATATTCTTCAAACATACTTAAATCAATTTCAATACTATTCATACTCACACCTCCATTTTTCTTTATATTCACACATTATTATATACAATTTCTTATTTAAGTCAAATATATTTATTTTTCTTTAAATTTCTCCTGTTTTCTTTAATTCTAACCGCGTCCTTTGATTAATATTTAAACTATCATATACAATCCACTCGCGTCTTTTGATTAATATTTAAACCATAATCTATACTGTAAAAATCTTTTCTCTCGTAAAATCAATGTTTCCTGTAAAAATAAAAAGAATCCTATTTCTAGGATTCTAAAACAAAACTTTTTTTATATTACATAACCCTTACAGATAATACAGCATCTATTATTCCAATAACTACTGATGCTAATATTGCTCCAATTATAGATACATTCATATTTGGTACAAAGAACTGTGTCAAATATATTATTATTGCTGCTACTGCAAAACCTTTTAGTCCTTTACCAAAAGGTGATGCATCAACTTTCATAAATAGTTCTATTAAATAATCTAAAACAGTTATAACAACTGCTGCAATTAAATAAGACCATATTCCTCTAATACTAAAACCTGGAGTAAAAAATGATGTTAATCCTAGTACAACTGCTACTAATACTAACCTTATTATTAAGTTTAGCATACTATTTCCACTATTACTTTTACCTTCCATTTAAATTCCTCCTTAATAAAAACTTTGTTGCATATATTTAGTATGCTCATAAATTAAAAAAATATTATTATTTATTAATTTTAGAATCTAAATTACAAATTGCTTTAATGATATTTGTAGTTTGCTTAGTAATAAATTTTCTTCTTCTATGGACTTACCTAATCCATTTACTATTTTTTCTATTGATTTTATTTCTGTGTTGGTTTCTTTAGAATTATCTAATATATTATTTGTAGAATAGGTTATTGCTTCAATAGATTTGCAGATTTCATTCATATATATAAATATACTTTTTGTAATATTATCCATCTTAATTGCACCTTCAGATAAAGTCTCCATATCTGTACCATAAGAGCTAGATATATCTATTAATATATTATAATCCTTCCTTACATTAGAATTTAAGAATTCTAAAAGTTCTTTAGAATTACATGAAATTTCTTGAAAGGCATTTGTTACATCAGATACTGTTTGTTTCATTTCTTTTAAATTTTCATCTGTTTCCTCTGATAACCTTCTTATTTCTTCTGCTATAACATAAAACCCATTTCCATTGCTTCCTGCCATAGCTGCTTCAATTGATGCATTTATAGATAATAAATTAACTTCTTCAGAAATATTTTTAATTATCTCTAACATTTTATCTATATCTTGTATAACTTTTCCTTTTTCTAATGAAATTTCTATCTCTTCTGATTTGGTGTTAAAGATATCAAAAGCAGTTTGTGCTGAAATCAATCCTTTTTCTTCAATTTTTTTAGCCTTTTTATTCATTTCAGTAGCTAAATTTGAATTATGTAATATTTCTTTACTTATTAAATTTGTAGTTTCAATTATTTCTTGTGTACTTAAAGTAGCTTCTTCACAATTACTATTAAGATTGTCTACCTTATCAGTTATATTGTAAATATTATCCTTTGCCTTAATAACTTCATTAATAATATTATTTGAGGCCATTGAGTTACTTTCACTATTATTCTTTCCAACTTCAACCATAGTCTTTGTATCAACTATTAAATTTTTAACGTTATTAATAGCTATATCTAATTCTTCTATTACATTTCCAATTTCATCATCAAAATATTTTTCCAATTTGAAGGATAAATCACCAATCCCTAAAGCAGAAGTATATTTCCTCAAATTTTCTAATTGTGTTGTAAGTCTATTTTTAAATCTTTTTAGCAATATGTAAGCAAATAATATTGACACTACTATACATATAATATTTAAAACAACTATATTCCTTGATTGATTATTATAATCTACATATAAAGTATCTAATCTTTGTCTATGTTCCTTTATTCTATTATTATATCCATCGACTAATTGATTTTTTAATACCTCTAAAGTGTTTTTATATAAACTATTAGCTTCTTTATAATTATTGCTATCAATTAATTTTATTAAACTCTTAGAACTATTATTATATTCATTAAAAGCCTTATTAAAGTTATCCAAGTTTGTATTATTTGATTCTGTAACTTCTCTATACTCACTAACTTTTTTATTTATTTCTTCAGATAGATTTATAAATCTTATTTTGTAGTACCCTCTTGAAGAAGCCTTCCCTTCATCTATAAGTGAAAGAATCATATCATCAGAATTATTAAAGTTGTAATCTACTTGAGATAGAATATTGAGAGCTTCATATTCTTTATTTATATCTTTTAGATTTTTCTTTCCAAAAAATATACCATAAATCCCTTGCACCCCAATTAATATAATTAAAATTATTAAAATATTAATCAGAATCTTTACTTGAGTTAACATTTTTCTTTTCTTTTTGTTGTTAATTTGAATCCCCTCCCAAATAATAACAGAATACTAATAATTGTATGACTTTATTATTAAATTCAGGTTGTATTATTGTTAAAACTTTGCTAAAAATTACATTTAATTTACTTCTAATATTTTAACTAATAAAGTAAATAGTAAAATATCATTGGTTCAATTCCATACTTCTTCTGCCATCAAGGATAAAATTCTTAAAATAATAAAGTAATATTTTACTCACTGGTAAATAATGTTTATTTTTATTTATTATATGTGTATAATCAAATAAAAGATTAATTTATGAAATATCACATAATTAATAAAAGGGGGAAATTACATGATAAGTCTCAAAAAAGCCATAGTTCTAACAATATGTATAGCTATTTTAGCGTTTACCATCGGTGCACCAAATATTAAAGATTCAGCTAAAGACTTAGATGGGGTATATACATTAAATCAAATAATAACACAAGAAGGAGAGATAAAAAATTTTACAGATGGAGGAGAATTAACTGTTAATAATTTAAAAACTACCTTTGAGACTTCAACTCAAAGCTTCCAATGGAAAATTGAAAAAAATAACTATGAAATAAGTAAAGATGGATTTATTGAAACTGATCCAGAGACAAATCAAAAATATGTTTGGATGAATATTAATAAATAAAAAAACTATATAGTATCAAATATTTATACTTAATACTATATAGCTTAATTATTTATATATGAAATTTATTGTTATTCTGCTAGTGTTGTAGGATTTACAATATTATCTGGAGTAGAGTCTGGTGTTGGATCCGGTGTTGGATTCGGTGTCGGATCTGGCGTTGGATCTGGCTTCGGATCCGGTGTCGGATTCGGTGTCGGATTTGGCGTTGGATCTGGCTTCGGATCCGGTGTCGGATTCGGTGTCGGATCTGGCGTTGGATCTGGTGTTGGAGTTGTTGGTGGTGTAACTACATCCCCTTGTCCCCAACCATTGCTATTGTCATTATTATAACCAGAATCATATATATCTTCATATTCATTACTTTCGCTACTATCTTCTTCTTTTTCTTCTTCTAATTTTAATAGCTCATTATATATTTTTTCGTAATATAAAATTTCCTTATCAATATCTTCTTCTGTAATAGTTAAATCAACATTTTCATCTAATTCCTTAATTTTATCCCTAAGATCTTGCAGTTTAACCTTTTTTTCATCTTCTATTTTCTTTTTTTCTTCTTTTCTTTTTTCTTCTTCTTTTTTATTAGTTAAATCCTCATCATTACTCCTTGTCACTACAAGTGAAAGGTTCTTTTTATTTAAATGATTTGAATAAATACTTCCTGAAATTAATACGGCAACTAACATAACTACTAAGATTACACATATACTTACTTTAAAAATTATATTTTTGTCTAAATATTCTTTTATCTTATTAAATATCTTAAATCTCCTCACTATTCTTCTCCATTTCTATTTTTTCCATATTTATACCTATATTTTAACAAAATTTATTATTATTTACAAATAAAATTATTATACATTTTATTCAACTTATGGTAATATATCCTCATAAATCATTTTTTATGGAGGTGGATTGATGGAAGTACTCGAAAAAGAATCAAATTATGTAACTTCATATTATATCGACATAATAAAAAACATTTTCTATACTCCTAGAATTTTTATCTCTCCAAATTATATAAGAAACACATTAGAAACTATGCACGTTACTCTCAAAGAAAATAACTATAATGAATCTGATAAAGATTTAATAAATTTAGTTATAGGTAATTGTCATTATTATTTAAATGAATATATTGATGCTAATATATACTTTGAGGGTTTATTGTATAGTGATACTTTTTATTCACTGAATTCATTTAAAGGTATAGTCTATACTATGCTTACATTGAATAATTTAAAACTTAATGATATAGAAAAACATAATACTTACTTAAATCTTAGTATTAATTTTCTGGAGGAAAATAATTATACTGAACTTTTAATTTACTTATATTTAAACGTTTCATATAATAAGCTTGAAATTTATAATATCGATGAATTTCTTTATAGTAATATAAATAATATTTTTTCTTTACTATTAGATTATGAAGGGCCTTATTCTTCTCAAGCATATTTACTTCTTGGAAGAATTTATTATAAATTTTTAAATCTTAATACTATTGCACTTAGCTTATTTGAAAAGTCTTTATCAATTGCAAGAAGAGATAAAGAAATAAATATAGAAATATTAGTTTATTATAATCAAGCTTCTACTTATTTAGCTATGGACAAGCTTAATGAAGGAATAAATCTTTTGAAAAGAATATTAAATAAGTATTCTGGTAAATTATCTTGTGTCTTTAGAACAAAGATTTATAGTAAGCTCTTAGAGTTATACTATTTTTCTAAATCTAGCTTAAGTGAAGCTAAAGACTTGTTAAGTTTATATGAAAAAGAGCTCTATCAATTAGATCCATTATATAGCAATATTTATCTAACAAGATTTAATCTAATATATGTGCACTATAAACTAATTGAAGCAGGTGAGAAAATAAGTAAGCCTCTCGCAGATGAACTCTATTGTTACTTAGAAACTGCATCCATTATTTATAAAAGTAATTTTTCAGATTTTACTTTTATGGAATTCCAATATTGGATAGAAATATCTTATGGAGACTTATATAGTGCTCTAAAAGATTATAATAATGCATTATTACATCATAAGAGAGCCCTTCTTTTTTCAGGAAACGCTAGAAATAAAAATAATATTCGCCTTTATAAATCAATTTCAACAGATTATGAATCATTAAAGGATTTTAAAACTGCCCTTAAATATTACAAGGTATCTATTGATACATTAGAAGCAATAAATTCAAATTCAATAGATAATTTCTACAGTAAGATTTTTGAAGATTTTGAGAGTAAATCAATATTAAACTCAGTAAATAATAACTTCTTTACTAACTTAAGTCATGAACTTAAAACTCCTGTTAATATTATTTACTCACTAATTCAATTAATGAGTACCTTAAAAAATTCCAATGATAATTCTATAAAGGAATGCTTTGTAAAATATGAAAAAACTCTTAAACAAAATTGCTTAAGGATGCTAAAACTTATAAATAATTTAATTGATATAACTAAAATAGATTCAGGAATTGGTAAGTTGGACTTAGTATTATTAGATATAGTACCTTTTGTTGAAGATTTAGCTTTCTCCATAGTTCCATTTGCTAAACATAAGAATATTAATGTTATTTTTGATACTAATATTGAGAAGCTATATTTAAAAGTAGACCCTTATGCTTTTGAAAGAATATTATTAAATTTACTTTCTAACGCTATAAAATTTAATAATATAGATGGAAATGTACTTATTACTATAAATTGTAATGATGAATCTGTAGATATAATTGTTCGTGATGATGGAATAGGAGTTCCTGATATATTTATTGATAATTTATTTGATAGATTTTATAAAGTGGATACTACTCTTTCTAGAAAATATGAAGGAAGTGGTGTTGGACTTTCTATAACTAAATCCTTAGTAGAACTTCATAGTGGAAGTATCAGAATAAATGATGATTACAAAAATGGTACTGAATTTATAGTAAATATGCCAATTCCTAATCCAAAAAATATAGATATTAAAAATAAATATGAATACTTTGTAGATGATGAGAAGATATTAAGAGAATTCTCAGATATATATGAATTATTTTAAGAAAACACAAAACGAAAAATGATATCCGTTAGTTAGGATATCATTTTTCATTAAGGGGATAATTAACTAATTGTTAAGCACTAACAACTATATTTATATAATACTATTCTTTTATGTCAATACTGTTACAAAATGAATTTTTAACTGCTTTTTAAGAAAACTCCACCTGAAGCTTAGAATCACTTTATTTTGCCCACCTATATACGCTGAAAAATAAATATATAATAGCACCTCCTAAAATCAACCATAAAATGGCGGTTATTATATTATAATATTTCTTCATTTCTCCATATCCCTATTGTTATAATATTCTATAGCTGATCTTAAAAACTTTACAGTTCGTATAGGTACTTTTCCTATTGATGTTTCTCCTGCTAGTAAAAATCCATCTACTCCTAAGTTAATAAAATTATAAATACTTTCTATTTCAGGTAGTGTTGCAAGATGTCCATTTTTCATACTATTTAATAAATGTGTAGCTATAATAACTCTTTTATTATTTTCCTTTATTATCTTTATAGCTTTATCTTGTAATCTTACAGCTTCTAATATTCCTGCCTCTGGTACTAAATCTCCTCTACCAATTATAACAGTATCAACCTCATTTAAGATTTCATTTATATTTTCTATTCCTTTAACAGTTTCAACTTTCGCCCATATCTTAAATTTATTTTGCTTATCTTTTATAATATCTTTAATTAATTTTATATCATCACCACTTTCAACAAAGGACTGACAAATTATATCAGTATCATTCTGCAGTGCAAAATTTATATTATCAGCATCATTTTTTCTTATATAATTCTTTTCTTCTATTAACTCTGGTATATTACACCCTTTCCCCTCTCTAATAATTCCACCCTTTATTACCCTTGCTTTTATTATTCCATCATTAACAGAAATAACTTCAAAATTCATAGTATTATCTTTCATAGAAATAGTTTTAATATCACTTCTTTCAATTACCTTTTTATCTATATTTAAAGGTACATATTTTCTTTCTTTTATATCTTTAAAACTAATGCTACTATAAAAATCTTCACCACAAAAATATATTTCTTGATTATTATAAACCTTATATATATATTTCAAACTTTTAGATACTCTTATTTTTTTACCTGATAAATCTATCAAAATATGTAAATTTCTTTTTAAATCTCTAGAGTTTCCTATAACTTTTTCGAAGTCATCTTTATTAAAATGTGAACAGTTTAGCCTAATTATATCTACTCCACCCTCAATAAGTTCTTTAAGTATCCATTTATCAATTGTTTTTGGACCAATAGTTGCAATAATATTCATAGCCTTCTCCTTATAAGTATTGTTACTTATCTTTACTATGAATCCTTTGTTTTTATTACAAGTATTTATATATAAAAAAATGATATCCCTAGCATTATTTTATTGGGGATACCATTTAATAAACCTCTTCAATATTCATAATTCTTTTAAATCCTTCAATATTTCTTTTATTGTAATTATTTCTACTTTTTCTATTAATCTTTCTGGAATTTTTAACACTATCCCTAGCGCATTAATATTCTTTAATAAATATAGATTTTCTCCTTCTTTCTTTTCAATTAAAACTGATTCTTTTATTAGCTTTCCAATACTAGATTTAATAACTTCCTCAATTTTTTCATTAGGGCTATAATAAATATAAATACCGTCTATTTTATCTACAAACTCAATTTTAAAATAGATATCTATATTCGTAACATTTGACTTAAGAACCTTTTTTCTTAATATTTTCCCATAGTTTATATTTTTGTTATAATCCACATCCTCCTCTGAAAGATTTACCATAAAGTCTCCACTATCTTTTATATAGTTTATAATTTCATCTAAAATATTTTTTTCATTTACATCTAATCCGTATTTCACATATGCTCCATAAAACCTATTGTTATTTCATTTTATTCCAATGATATTAAAATGTTCTAAAGTATTTTCATATAGAATAAGCTAATATATGAATAATTAATAGGAGGGCTTTTTCCTTACATGAAAAGATTATCTAAATTAATTTTTTTAACATTATTAACAACCTTATTTATAGGTTGTAGCCTAAATACTGCTCAATACATAAGACCTGGTACTAAACCTAAGGTAAATTATTATACTGAGGAAATAAATGAATTGATTTCTAAAAATAATGAATATAAGATTAAAGTCTTTGATATGAATGTATATAAGTATTACGACGTTGATAAAAGTGAATATGATATAATTCCTGAGTTTATAGACACATTAAATGATAAGAATTATGAAGCTGAAATTGAAGAAGATTCTATTCCAAATTATAAGCTTATAATAGAGTTTTCTGATAATAAATACGTAATTAATGCATATAATGATAAACTTATATCTATCTATCCTTGGGACGGAATTTATAAAGAAGATACTATTTCAATGGAAGGTATCTCTGATTATTATAACTTATATAATTTCTGTGAGTATATTAAAAAAGTAGCTAGTAATGAAATAAAAAAATAGGTGCTATCGCACATTGTGCGATAGCACCATTTCTATAGGTTATTTTCTAAATTTGATAATAGCCTAAAAATTCTCTCTCTTTTTAAAGGATGAATAAGGTTAGGGGCTATTTCACATAATGGTTTTAAGACAAATTCTCTTTCTTCCATTCTAGGATGAGGTATAGTTACATAATCATCTGAAGTTACATAATCATCAAATAATACTATATCTAAATCTATTATTCTAGGTCCCCATTTTATTATTCTTTCTCTCTTCATTTCTTTTTCAATATTTAATAAATTAGACATAAGTTCCTTTGGTTCTAAAAATGTCTCAACTTCAATAGCAACATTTTTAAATACATCTTGATTTTTATAACCCCAAGGTTCTGTTTCTATTATTGACGATACCTTAGTAACTTTAGCTTCTTTTATTTCTTCTATTTTCTTTATCGAAGCCTTTATATTTTCTTCCTTATCTCCAATATTACTTCCAATAGAAATATATGCTTTATGCCATTTTCTATAGACTTCTACAGCTGCAGTATCTAAATGTCTACCTATAGGAGCCCAAGGTTTCTTTAATAATACTTTACATGCTTTTACTAGTGAATAATTTAAAAGAATATATTCAGCAATCTTTTCTGCTGCTGTTTCTATTAAATCATAACTTTCTCTTTGGAATTCCTTTTCAATATTATGACATAACTCTCCATAATGAACTGATTTACTTAAGTCATTCGTAATAGCCGCTGCTCTTAAGTCAACATCTAGTTCTAATGATATAATAAATTTTTGCCCTAATGACTTTTCTTCATTAAAAACCCCATGATTAGCAAAAATCTCAACATCTTTCAAATATAATTTATCCATAAAATCTCCTATTTACTTCTTAATATTTTATCTGTCATTACACAAGCTCTCTTATTTTCAAGAACATCATGTACCCTAACTATGTTACATCCTTTCATTATTCCCATAACTGTTGTTGCAATAGTTCCTTCAAGTCTTTTATCAGTTGGTAGCTCTAAAGCTAAGCCAATCATAGACTTTCTAGATGTAGCAAGTAAAACAGGATATCCAATCTGTACAACTTTTTCTAAATTATCCATAACTATTAAGTTTTCTTCATAGGTCTTAGCAAAACCTATACCTGGATCTAATATAATATTTTCTCTTAGAACACCAGCTTCTAAAGCTATATTAATACTATCAACTAAATCATATATAACATCATTCATTAATTTTTTATAAGGTTTATTTTCTCTATTATGCATTAATATACAAGGCACATTATATTTAGCTGCTACCTTAGCTATATTTTCATCTTTTTTAAATCCCCAAACATCATTAATAATATCAGCACCTGCTAAAATTGCTTCCTCCGCAGTTCTACTCTTATAGGTATCTATTGATATTATTACATCTAATTCTTTTTTTATAGCCCTTATTATAGGTACAACCCTATTAATTTCTTCTTCTTCTGATACATATTCAGCACCTGGTCTAGTAGATTCCCCTCCGATATCTATAATATCAGCACCTTCCTCTACCATCGTTTTTGCTCTTTTAACAGCTTCTTCAACTTCATTATACTTCCCACCATCTGAAAAAGAATCTGGCGTTACATTCAGTATGCCCATAACATATGTTCTTTCATTTAAATTAATGTCCCTATTTCCTATTTTCATACTTCTCTCCCCATTTAAAGCTTTATTATTTTATTTTTCTTTTCTTCTTTCCAATAGCATTCTTTATATGCTCTGCAATTAAAACAATTTCTTGAAAGCTTATCACTAGTATAAATAAGCTTAGAAAGTTCATCCTCAGTTTCTTTTCTATGATTATCTATTGCTCTTAAAATATCCTCTTTATCTTCTATAGTAAAATTAGTTTCATCTAGTAATTCTTTAGCTATTTCTACACTAGCCTTATGATGATCTTTACCTTCTGCATATTCTGACACTCTACCTATATCATGAAGTAATGCTATAGCATATATTACTTCCTTTTTAAAGTTTAACTTTTCCTCCATTACTGTAATATATGCGATTCTTGCTACATCTAAAAAATGAGCCAAGTCATGTCCACAATACCATCTGTCTTTTTCTAACTCACCAAGTTTTCTTAGCAATTCTTTGTATTTAGGATTACTTAAAATACTATTTACATTTTCCAAAGCTTCACCTTCTATCTAAATATTACTTGATAAAATTCATCACTTCTTTTCTAAGCTCGTAATCTTCCTTAAAGCATCCTCTATAAGTAGTCGTTATAGTTTTAGCTCCTGGCTTTTTAACACCTCTCATAGTCATACACATATGCTCACCTTCAATTACTACCATAACTCCTTCAGCATCTAAATATTTCATCAAAGCATCTGCTATTTCAGTGGTTAATCTTTCTTGAAGTTGAGGCTTCTTAGCATAAACCTCTACACATCTAGCTAACTTTGAAAGCCCTGCGACCTTCCCTTTAGGTATGTATGCTATATGAGCCTTCCCATAAAAAGGTACAAAATGATGTTCACACATAGAGAAAAATGTAATGTCCTTTTCCAGTACTAAATCATTTCCTTCAACAGTAAAAGTTTTTGATAATTCCTTTTCTGCCGTTTGCCCAATGCCAGAAAAAATCTCCTCATACATTCTAGCAATTCTATCAGGTGTTTCTAATAATCCTTCTCTTGATGTATCTTCACCTATTCCTTCTATAATAAGTTTAACGCCTTCCATTATCTTTTCTCTATCTACCATTATTAATCCTCCTAAATATCAATCTCTGCTTCATACTCTTTTCTAATTTTATTTGTCACCTTATTATTTGAAAATATTTTATCTTCAATTTTACTTACTCCCATTATTCCAAGTAAGCTATTAGTTATAAACACTTCATCTGCATTGAATAAATCTTCTCTAGTCATTTTTTTCTCAGTAATATGATATTTTCCTAAAAGATATTCTCTTACAGTCCCTTGAAGAAGTCCTTCTTCTACTCCAGGAGTAAATATTTCTCCACATGATACTACAAATATATTACTAACACTTCCTTCAGCTAAATATCCCTTTTCATTAAAGAAAATTACTTCATCATAATTTTTCTTTATTGCCTCTTCTCTCTCTAAAATATTCTCTAAATAATTAGTTGATTTAATATTATTTATTTTTGAAGTAGAGTTTCTACTAACTTCCGATATTTTTAAAGAAAATCCTCTTAAATAATCACCGCTGGTATAAGTTATAGGTCTATTTTGAAAAATAATATTTTTCTCAGTTACTACTACCTTTAAAGCGCAATTATTTAATTTTAATCTATCTAATATATTTTCAATATATCTTATATCTACTGTCTCTCCAATATTTAAAAATTCAATTGCCTTATTTAGTCTATCTATATGTTCTTTTAAAAATATTGGATGATTTTTTATTAAAATAGTTTCAAAAGCCCCTCTTCCAAAGAAGTATCCATTATCTAATTGGATCTTCTCATTATTAATTATTAAATTTCTCATTTTATTACCCCATATTTTATTTTCTTTTGCAAAACTTATAATAAGACCTTCATTAAAGCTTTAGCCTTATCTATAGTTTCTAAATACTCATCTTCTTCAATAGAATCAAAGGTAATTCCTCCACCTACTCCAAAGTATGCCTTATTATCTTTTTTAACTATTGTTCTAATAGCAATATTAAAATCAGCATTTCCTCTAAAGTCGAAATATCCTATTATTCCAGTATATATATTTCTTTTTAACCCTTCTAATTCTTCTATAATTTCCATTGACCTTATTTTAGGTGTACCTGTAATAGATCCTCCTGGAAAACATTCCTTAATACATTTTACAGCTGAAATATTCTCCTTTAGCGTTCCCTCTACTGTAGATACTAAGTGAAAGACCGTTGCATATTTCTCAAGTTTAAAAAGCTCTGTAACCTTAACAGAGTGCGGCTTACATACCTTACTTAAATCATTTCTTTCTAAATCCACTACCATTAATAATTCAGCCTTATCTTTTTCACTATTTATAAGTTCCAAACTATTTTTAATATCTTCCTCTTTATTCTTCCCCCTAGGTCTTGTCCCTTTAATTGGTCTTGTAATAACCTTTCTATCCTTAACTTCTATAAATCTTTCTGGAGATGAACTTATTATTTCTAAATCTTCAAAGTTTACATAAGCTGAAAAAGGCGCTTTATTTATACTTCTAAGTTTTTTATAAATATCAAAGCCATTTTCTTTATTATCTATTGTAAATCTTTGAGTCATATTCGCTATATATACATCACCACTTACTATATAATTCTTAAGTCTAGTTATTGCACTTTTATATTCTTCTTTAGTAAAATTTGATGAAAATTTACTATAATCATCCTTTGAAAGTTCAGCTTTTATAATATCTTTATTATAATTTATTTCCACAGTATTTTTATTAATTACACTTAATATATTCTCTATTTCTTCTTCAATGCCATCTAATGAAGTTATATATTGCCTATTATTCTTTAAATCGAAAACAATAATATTCTTATAAAAAGCGAAACTAATATCATTAATATTAAAATCTTCTTTGCTTGTATTGGGAATTTCTTCAATTCCCCTTGCAGCATCATAAGAAATATATCCTATAGCCCCTGAAAGTAATGGTATTTCTTTATATTCTTCCATGGTAAATTTATATTTACTAACTAATTTTTCTAAAACTTCAAAGGGATTACCCTGAACTTTTTCTTTATTTATATAACATTCATTGCCTTTAGCCTCAAATAATAAATATGGATTTAACCCTATAAAAGAATACTTAGATAAACTTTCGTCATCCTTAGATGAATCTAATAATATAGTGTTTATTTCATTTTTAAAAACATTATATACTTCAAAAGGATTGAATTTAATATTTACTTCTTTTACTTTAATCATTATCCTTCTCCTTAAGTGCCTTAGTTATATCAATAAAGTTTTGTAAAATTTTATGTCCTTCTTCTGTCATCTCAGCCTCTGGATGAAATTGAAGTCCATATATAGGATATTTAATATGTTTTATTCCCATTATTACATTATCATTAGTAAAACTAGTTATTTCAAGTTCATTACTTAAGGTATTCTTATCTACAATTAATGAATGATACCTCGTAACTCTTAGTGGATTTTTTACCCCTTTAAAAAGTCCACTATTATCATGATTTACATAACTTATTTTTCCATGAACTGGTTCCTTACCTCTTACAATATAACTATTGAAATAGTGTCCTATACACTGATGCCCAAGACAAATTCCCAAGATAGGAAGCTTATCTTTAAAATGATGTATTACATCTAATGATATCCCTGCCTTATTAGGAGATTTAGGTCCTGGTGAAATTATTATTCCGTCTATATTAAGTTTATTTATTTCCTCTATAGTAATCTTATCGTTTCTATATATTATAACTTCTTCTCCTAATTCTTCAATATATCTAACTAAATTAAATACAAATGAATCATAGTTATCTATCATTAAAAGCATTATATCCTCCAAGTCCTGTACTAAAAATTCAGTATCTGTGTTAAAATATTTTTAATGTATAAATTATATCATAATAATTAAATGTTTTGAAAGGAGATACAATGATTAAGTGTGATTTGCATACTCACTCAATTTGCTCTGATGGTAGATATAGCCCCAAAGACATAGTTATAATGGCAAAAGACAGAAATTTAGATTATATAGCATTAACTGATCATGATACATTAACAGGTATTCCTGAAGCTATTTTAGAAGCTGATACATTAAAAGTTAATTTTATCCCAGGTATTGAATTATCTACAGAACATAATGGAGAATCAATTCATGTATTAGGCTTTTTTACTAAAGAAAACTACAATAATGAAGAATTGCATAAAGTATTAGAAGCTTTTAAAGAAAAAAGAATAGAAAGAGCTTATAAAATTATAGATAACTTAAAAAAATTCCATAATATTGATATAGATATAAACAAAGTATTGTCTAATGGAAAAGATACTATTGCAAGACCTCATATTGCTAAGGCAATTATAGATGCAGGATATCCTTATGATCACGAATATATATTTGAAAACTTTATAGGTAATGATTGTAAAGCATATGTACCTTCTACAAAAGTTACAACTACTGAAGGTATTAAACTTCTAAAAGAATTTAATGCTTTAGTTTTCTTAGCTCATCCAGTATTAGTTAAAAAAACTTCCATAGAAGATTTATTAGAACTTGGATTTGATGGTCTTGAGGCAATTTATTTTAGAAATAAACCTAAAGAGACTAAAAGATTTTTTAAAATAGCTAAAGATAGAAACTTATATATTTCTTGTGGATCTGATTGTCATGGAATACCTAACGACGTACGTCATGGTAATGTTGGCGATGTAAATATTCCAGATGATGAGAATGTACTTCATATGTTAAGATGGTTAAAGTTACAAGGTTAATTCCTTATAAATTTTAGGGGACAGTAGATAGTTTTTCCATAAAACTATCTACTGTCCCCTTTAAAAAGGTTTATGATAATAATATTATTATCATAAACCAAAATTTTAAATTAACTTATTGCTTTGAAGGTAAATTTAAATTGCTCTCTTTACTATCATTATTTTTATCATCAACATACCATTTGCAATTAGTTGTAGGATTATTCACTATTCCTAAAGCAACTAGTATTGATAATATTATATTCGTTATCGTTTGATACTCTTCAGCAACTACTTTAACTCCAAACGTACTTAATATCATTGGTATTAGAGCAAGAACAGAAACCCATAAACCATAATTTTTAAATCTTGACCACTCAAAATTCATACATATATCACCTTCCTCTTGCCTATGATACAGTATATTCACATATTAAAATTATGTGAAATAAATTTGATAATTTGTAAATATTGATTTCCTTAACTAAAAAAATACTATAATAAATTTTATTTAGTATAACTATATTCTTTAAAGAAAAATGGAGATTACCAAAAAGCAATCTCCTTTATTAATTATAGTAATTTTGAACAAATTACATCCTTAATTCTTCATTTTTAATTTTTCATTCTTAATTAATAAACAGGCTGCATTATACAGCCTGTTTATCCTATTTTGCTTCTAAGAAAGCCTTATATCCTCTCATTGTTTCATAAACATCAAGCTTACTTGATATTTCCCAAGGGGCATGCATATTTTGAAGAGCAACTCCACAGTCGATTACTTCCATATTGTACTCTGCTAAAATATAAGCAATAGTACCTCCCCCACCTTGATCTACCTTACCAAGTTCTGCTGTTTGATAAACAACATCATTTTCTTCCATTATATTTCTTAGCCATGCTATGTATTCAGGATTAGCATCATTACATCCTGACTTTCCTTTTGCTCCAGTATATTTATTAAATACTAAGCCTTTTCCAAAGTAAGCAGAATTTTTCTTTTCCATAACTGCTGGATAGTTTGGATCAAAAGCTGCTGAAACATCTGCTGATAACATCTTTGAATTTGATAATGCTCTTCTTAACTTAAGGCTTGAATACTCTCCAAGTCTATCCATAACTTCTGAAACAGTATTTTCAAAGAATCTTGAATGCATTCCTGTTGCTCCATTACTTCCAACTTCTTCTTTATCTACTAGTAATACTACGCTAGTATAATCTACTTCCTCTGTATCTAATAGTGCCATTAATGATGTATATGCACAAACCCTATCATCTTGACCATAAGCCATTATCATACTTCTATCAAGACCATATTCCCTAGCTCTACCTGCTGGAACAACTTCTATTTCTGCTGATATAAAATCATCTTCATCAAAGTCATATTTTTCATTAAGTATTCTTAAAATATTAGCTTTAACAGCATCCTTTTCTTTATCTTCTAAAGGAATACTTCCTACTAATAAGTTTAAGTCTTCACCTTCAACTACTACATTTGCCTTTTTTTGAAGTTGATCTGCTGATAAATGAATTAAAAGATCTGAAACACCAATAACTGGATCATTTTCGTCCTCACCAATAACAACATTTATTTTAGTTCCATCTTTTTTAACTACAACCCCATGTATAGCTAATGGTAACGTTACCCATTGATATTTTTTAACCCCTCCATAATAGTGGGTTTCCATCATAGCGAGACCTGTATCTTCGTATAAAGGATTTTGTTTTAAATCAAGTCTTGGTGAATCCACATGTGAACCTATTATTCTTAGTCCCTTCTCAATAGGCTCTTTTCCAATTAAAAATAATGCTAATGCTTTATCTTTATTGTTACAGTACACCTTGTCTCCAGCTTTTAATCTTTCATTATTATTAATTATGTCTTCTAAGTTCCTATATCCAAGAGCTTCAGCCATATTAATACTTGTAAGCACACATTCTCTTTCTGTTTTACAAATAGACATATAATTTATATATCCCCTGCAAAACTCAAATAACTCTTCTCTCTTTTCTCCAACATATTTTTCCCATGCTTTTTTGTTTTTTTCTTCTATTGTACTCATTTCATTCTCCTTAGTATAAAGTATATTACTCTATTATTTTATCCATTCTACCCTCAATTATATCTACAGGAGTTACATCTGACATTAATGAATGTCTATAGTTAACTGCAGCAGCCTCAATAATTACTGCTATATTTCTTCCTGGTCTTACTGGCACTCTAAGTTTCTTAACCTTAACTCCTAATATATCTTGTCTTTCATCATTAAGTCCTAATCTATCATAGTCTCCATCATCTTTCCAATGTTCGAAATGCATAAGAAGCTTTATGTCCTTTTCTGGTAATACAGAACTTAATCCATAAAGTGATGCTACATCAATAATTCCTATTCCTCTTACTTCAAGCATTCCAATTGTAATTCTTGGAGATTTACCTATTAGTTCTCCATCAACCTCTTTTATATCAACTGCATCGTCAGTTACTAATCTATGTCCTCTCTTAATAAGTTCAAGAGCTGTTTCGCTCTTACCTATTCCACTTTCCCCAGTAATTAAAATACCTATTCCATATACATCTACTAGAACTCCATGAAGTCTAGTTTCTGGTGCTAATTTATCTGCAAGATAAATTGTTAATTTGCTCATAAATTTAGTAGTTACTAGGCTAGTTCTTATAAGCCATATTTTATTTTTTTCTGCTGCTTTTAATAATTCCTCTTGAGGTTCTAAGTCCCTAGTAATCATTAAACATTTTAAATTAAAGCTACAATATTTGTTTATTCTCTTTTTTCTAAGCTCAATTCCCATAGTCTCTAGAAAGCTCCATTCAGCTTTACCAATTACTTGTATCCTTTCTGGTGCAAAATAATTATAAAACCCTGCAAGCTGTAATCCAGGCCTATTAATATCATTTACAAAAATCTCAGCATTTTTGTCCCCTTCTACCAAGACCTCCATGTCAAAATCCTTAATTAATTTTTCAACTTTAACTGACAACTCTATCACCCTTTAATTTTTTTTCTTTAACTCCACCGTTTCTAATTGAGCCCTAAAATTACTTTTAACACTATCAATATATCTTCTTCTTAATATTTGTTGCTCTTCTTTTTCACTTTCATTTAATCCATCTTCTTTACTTTTTTTATAAAGTTCATTAATCCTTTTTATTACATCATCCATTTTCATATTTGCGTAGTCCATCTTTAGTACTCCCTTTCTTAAAATAATTCTTTCTTATATTTTACCTTCATTTTTTCTCAATATCAACTTTTAAAACAATTCAAATGTAATTATTTACACTTTTAACTCAATTTTAATCTTCTCTTTATATTTAAATTTTAATATATGCTTTGAATTTTTATATTCTAATTAAAAATTATTCTTTCCCCATAATTATATAAGGCTATAGACGTATATTAATAATTGAAACATATACAATAAAAAAAATTGTAGAATTCCGTCTAAAGAATTAGTTTTACATTTTTATACTTTTTGGTATAATATTGTTATAAACAATTGGATTTTGTAAATAGATGGGGGTGCTACAATGATTAAAAGTAAATGTAGAAAAAAAATCAAATTAAAAAAAGCATTATTAAACTTCTTATTAAACTATCTTCCTCTTAATAGCAAATTAATATTATATATTTCTCAAGATTTAGATACACTAATTTCTCAATATCAAAAATGTATTTATAAAAATCATATTAGGAAAAATAAACGTAGCAACCAAATTAAAAAGGTTGCTTAATTAATCTCAATCAATATTTTTATTTATAATAAATTTTGCTAAAAATTTCAGAATTTGGTCATAATATTAATTAAAATATTTAATTACTTAATTAATATTATGACCAAATTAATAAAATAAAAAAATACCTCATAGTAGAGGTATTAATTACATATTATTCCCAACATGCCGGTCACTTAAATATTCATACCTGCTACTCGCAGGTGGGTTAAGC
>OGSQ01000312.1_pt1 | contig 23525 bp, 19 predicted proteins | sample 1573921 | NCBI WGS metagenome assembly OGSQ01 (sample SAMN03295832, study PRJEB24534) | human gut metagenome | isolation source: fecal sample 7 from infant 4 | host: Homo sapiens | place: USA: Pittsburgh, PA | collected 2014-07 | reverse complement strand
ATATTAATATTAATAGTATAGATAATTTGTTTAGTAGTAATATTAAAGAAAACATAGAGTTATTATTCTTTGATAAAAGAGAGTTTATAATTAAAGAGGGTGAAGAAATAACCCATCTAATGTTTTTTGTTGAAGGTAAGGCTAAAGTTTATATGACACTCAAAAATGGTAAATTATTATTGTTAGATTTCTATAAAGAACTAGATACACTTGGAGATATGGAATTAATCACTAATGATATAGCTGCTTGCAATGTAGAAGCAATTGAATCATGTGTTTGCTTAGGAATACCAGTAAAATTTCTTAAAAATAATTATGATAAAGATATAAAGTTATTAAATTTCTTATGTAATTCATTGGGGGAAAAGCTTAAGAGATCTTCTAAAAATTCAACTATTAATTTAATGTATCCTTTGGAAAATAGATTAGCAAGCTATATTATATCTGTTGGTGCCAATAAATATGATAAGGTATTTAGGTTTGATGAGACTCTTACTATAATTTCTGAACTTTTAGGAACAAGTTATAGACACTTACATAGAACACTAAATAAGTTAGGTGATAAAGGTATTCTTTTTAGGAAGGAAGATTCATACTTAATACTCGATTATAATAAGTTAGAAGAGTTAGCAGCAGATATATATAGATAAATTAATTAACATAGAATTCATAGATTTTATATATTTTAAATTTTTACATATGATATAATTATCATAGATAAGTTGTAAAAAAATTCTATAAAATATATTGAAAAAGTGAGGTATACATATGAAGAAGAGAATTATAACTATGATAGCAGCTATGGCTTTAACAGTAGGTTTAGTTGGATGTACTAGCGGAGGCATAAAACTACCAGAGGGAGATGTTAAGATAGTAAATCAATCAACACAAGGTGTAGTTGAACTTTTATTAGAAGCATCTAATTATGGTGGAGATAAGAGCTCAGTAACTTCAGTAGTTTTACCAGTTGACTCTCAATACGAAGTAACTTTATTTAAAGAAAAGTATTCAATGGGTGAATTAGTGGAAGAGAAAGAAATAAGTCAATACACTACAGAAACTATTGCTAAGGACTCAATAATGCATATTATATTTAATGTTGCAAAACTAAATGATGGAGAAGCTGATAAGTCTATAATATCTATTGCTGAAATAGATAGAGAAAATAGTGAGGATGATAAAAATCCATCTTATAAGGTAAGTAAATTTAATGATGAAGCTATAGATTTTGATTCAAGGACTTTAGTAGATCAATCTGGAAAAGCTTTAGATGAAGAGCAAGTCCTAGCAGCATTCGTTAAATTTAATGAAGATGATAATGATAAGGCAGCTATTAATTTAGATACTTATAAAGATGAAGTTTCTAAATACAAGGAAGCTACAATTTTCAAAATTAAAGTAACTAAAAAATAGTAAATTTTAGAGGTTTGGGATATTTTAAGATAGTCTAATTAAAATGTAGAATTACTGATGTAATTTATTCAAGCTTACTAAAAGTAATTTCAAAACTCCCTAGGGAGTTTTTTCTTAATTATACATTATGTATTCTAAACTTTACATTGTGCGATAGAACCCTATTTATTTGTTTTTAATTTAATATTTGATATATTTAATATTAATTTGTATAATTGTTATGAATTAAAATAAATGGAGTGAAGAATATGAGACTAAGAAAAAAGCCATGGGCTAGACCAGAACTAGAAGCCTGTAATTTCTTTATTATAAATCCAAGTGAAAATAAAGGTAAATGGAGAGAAACATTTAATAATGATAACCCAATATATTTAGAGTTAGGCTGTGGAAAGGGTACATTTATAGCTGTTCATGGTTCTGAAAATAAGGATATAAATTATATAGCTATAGATATTAAAGATGAAGTTTTAGTATTAGCTAAAAGAAATATAGAAAAAGCTTATAAAGAAAAAGATCAGGAAGTTAACAATTTAAAACTTATGGCACAAGAAATAGGATTGATAGAAGAGGTTTTTAGCAAAGATGATATTGTTAGCAGAATATATATAAACTTCTGTAATCCTTGGCCAAAGGAAAGACATAAAAAGAGAAGATTAACTTTTACTAAGCAATTAGAAAAGTATAAGACTTTCTTAACTGAAAATGGAGAAATTTATTTTAAGACTGATGATGATAATTTATTTGAAGAATCTTTAGAATATTTTAAAGAGGCAGGTCTTAAAATAGAATATATTACTTATGATTTACATAATAGTGATGTTAAAGGAAATGTAAGAACTGAACATGAAAATATGTTTAGTGAGCAAGGGATAAAAATTAAATTTTTAATTGCAAGAAAATAAAAATGAAGATTGATGATGTGATTTGCTACTTTAGTATATTCATCATCAATTTTCATTATAATAAACTTTAATATCTTAATTTACAAATTAACTCTAGGGTATTTAAGAAAACATCTATTTCGTCAATAGAGTTATATAGACCAAAGCTAATTCTAACCATTCCAGGCATGGTACAAGTAGAATCTACTAAATATCGCCTTGCTTCATCTTCAGATACACCTAAAAGTCTTTTTACATATGGATGTGCACAAAAGGCACCTTGCCTTACCGCAATTGCCCTAAGGCTTGCTAGAAGTCTTGCAACTTCCGCATGATATATATCTTTTATATTAAATACAGCTATTCCAAGCCTATCTGAAATATTATTGTTATCACCATAGGATATAATATTATTAATAGATTTTAATCCACATATAGTATGATTTAATAGAATTTTTTCATTTTTCTCTATAGTATCAAATCCTATTTTTTCTAGTTCTTTAAGGGACTGAACTAAAGCAATGGCTCCAAAGAAGTTCGGACTACCAGCTTCATCTTTTTCAGGAGGTAACAAATATATTTGTGAACTGTCTAATACAGCTTCTACAGTACCCCCTCCCTTAAAATCGGAATTTAATCTTTCAAATTCATCTTTTAAACCTATTATCGCTCCACTTCCAAAAGGTGCATATATTTTATGAGCAGAAAAAACTAGATAATCTATAGGGGTTACAGTTAAATCTATCTTCTTATGAGCTACTATTTGAGCTCCATCTACTATTAACTTAGCATTATATTTATGAACAAGATTGCATATATAATTTATATCATTTATATATCCTGTTACATTTGATGCGGCTGTAAGAGAGACATATTTAACTAAGCCATTATATCTTTCTAGTAAATATTCTAATTCATCTAATTTCAATCTACCAAGACTATCTACTTCTATATATTTTAAGTTGCATTTTTCTCTCCAAGGCAAATCATTAGAATGATGTTCCATTCTAGTAGTTATTATGATATCTTCAGTGTTCTCAATTAATATATTAGATAATCTATTTATTCCCTCAGTTGTATTACTGACAAAAATTACAGTGTATTTATCCTGAGATCCATTAAAAAATTTTAAAATATAATTTCTTGAGTCAAGAAATAATTTAGTAGAATACTCAGATTTTTGTCCAAGTCCCCGTCCAATAGCTCCATATAACTCGCAGGCTTTTGTTATTTCTTTTAAAACGCTTTTAAATACTGGAGTAGTAGCAGCATTGTCAAAGTTAATTGGAATAATTTCTTTATCACTAAGAATAGGAACCTTTTTATCAAGGCCTATAAATAAATTTCTATAATCTATAATCTTTAAATCCTCCATTAAAAAACCTCCCTAGATATATTATTCACGGGTTATTAATATGGTGATTCAATAAAGCTAGAGTTATATTAAGATTTAAGAGAACATATATAAATATAGAACATATACTTATAGTGAAATATTTTTGGGAGGAAGTAGATGTATTCAGAAAATTCAAATGGTCAACAAGAAGATAATGATTTAAAATTTGTACCTTTAAATATTAGAGAACCATTTAAGAATAAAGATTCTAGTTGGTATCCATCAATAGATACTAGCGTGCCAACTTTAAGTAACATATCTAATAACTTTATTATGGGCTTATCAGTTCCCGTGGATAATTCAAATTTAGAGGTGAGATCATTTAGAACTTTAGATTACTTGCCAAGAAATGAGATGAGAATAGGAAATCCAATGCAGCAGGTTCTTGATGGGCAATTTAATAATAGTCAGATGTTAGAGAAACAAATGAATAATGTTAATCCTAATAATAATCTAAATAATAGTATGAACAATATGAATCAAAATAATATGAACCAGAATAATATGAATCCGAATATGATGAATCAGAATAATATGAACCAGAACAATATGAATCCAAATATGATGAATCAGAATAATATAAACCAGAACAATATGAATCCAAATATCATGAATCAAAACAATATGAACCCAAATAATATGAATCCAAACAATATGAGTAATTCCCAAAATGTCAATCCTATGAGTTTACAACAAAAGCAGCTAAGTGATGATGCTAGTTTTGATTTGGAATATCCATCAGAGACTTCAGGAGATGAATTATTTTCTTATAATAAAGCAGAGGGATGTAAAAAGAAGGATTCAGAAAGAGAGAATACCTTAAATAATAATTTAAGTGCTGTAAAAACTGTAAGCACTATAAATGCTGTAAGTAATAAAGTTGATAATAATACTCTAGTTGATGGATATGATGATGCAAATTCTGATTATGAAGGTTTTGAAATAAACTTAATTCATATGGAGCTTTTAAGGGAATTAAATGAAGATACAACTCATTCAAATTTCTTTAGAGGGGAAAGTTATAATTTACTTGAAGAGATAGATGAAATTTTTGATATTATTAAAAATGATGAAGATATAATAAATATTTTCAAAGCATATAGTATGCCAGAACCTATTTATAATTTGGTAATCAATAAGATAATAAGAAGTACTTTAGAAAACACTACTTATAAGAGAGGTGAGTAAATATGTTATTTCGTCAAAACTTACCTAATTTACAGAGCAAAATAAGATTTCTTCATGCTAATCCTTTTGCTCAAGCGGTGGATATATATTTAAGTGGAGAATTATATGGCAAAAACTTAAGTTTTTCTGATATTAGTTGTTATGAAATTATAGCAACTGGGGACTTTGAGTTTCAAATATATAATTCAGGGACATATGATAGCCCTTTATATACAAAGCAAATTAATATATTGCCAAATACAAATTCTACAATAAATATAGTTTCATTAGGTGGAAGAATAGATACACTTGTACTAAATGATGCAAATGTAAAAGGAGATCTACTAAGTTGTTTTTTAAGATTTATTCATTTATCACCTAATTCACCCCTTATATCCTTAGGATTACCAAATGATGTGAGTCTTTTTGGGAATGTAGAGTATTTAGAGACGACTGGATATTATCCTTTGTCGCCAGCTATTTATAATTTTAAGGTAAGCTTTGCTTCTGCAAGTGGATTATATAAATTTATAAGTGATAAAAAGTTGGAGAATGGAAAATTCTATACTATATATATAATTGGATTATTAAATAATAAGCCTGGAATAGGATATTTATTAGTGGAAGATGGAAGGAATCCTTAAAAATTATTACTCAAGGACTAGAAAAATAGAAAATAAAAAATAGTAAAGGGGTTGCCGCGGGGCAACCCCTTTATTAGAATAATAGCTTAAATAGAAATTTAATGTGAATACATATGACTAATTACAATGGTTAAAATCCCTAAGAATATTGAGAATAGGTAAACTTTATTATGTTTATATATTCTTGCTGTGGGTATTAATTCTGCAAAAGCTATATAAAGCATTATTCCAGCTACCAAGGCAAAGGTAATAGCTAAAATTACTTCACTAATATAAGGTCTTAAAAATAGGAATGCTACTAATGCTCCTAGTGGTTCAGCAAGGCCAGAGTAAAGTGTATACTTAAATGCTTGTCTTTTACTTTTTGTAGAATAGTATATAGGAATTGCAATAGTTATACCTTCAGGAATATTATGAAGAGCTATTGCTAATGTAACATAAATACCTAGGGAAGTATTTTGATATCCAGAGATAAAAGTTGCAACTCCTTCAGGAAAGTTATGTATTATTAAGGCTATCATTGATACTAAACCAACTCTATAAAGTTTTTCTTTAGAATTTGTATATTTGTTAATTGATCCTTTAGGATCATCAGGGATAAATTCATCTATTAAGTAGGCCAGCAAGCTTCCTATTAATAAGAATAGGCAAGATAAAATAATTCCTTTTAAACTTCCATGAGCTTTTGTTAATACTTCTTCAGCAGAAGAAAATAAATCAGTAAAAGATACTGTAATCATAACTCCAGCAGAATAAGCAAGAGAAAAAGTTATTAATCTATTATTTTTTTCTTTAGATAGAAATAATATAAAGGCCCCTATTACTGTAGATAGTCCAGCAATTAATGACATGATTAATGGAATTAAGGATCTCATAATTAGTTTTCTCTCCTTTCGCTTTTATCCGATGGCTACCATTGCTAATACTCATACCCTTTATAAGCGAGAGCTAAGCACTGTACGCACCTGGATTAGTTCTTCTAAGCTTAAGATGGAGTAAGTTATTCATGCATTCTGTGAAAGTGATTCACACAAAATGCGAGGTTTTGGTTATCTACTTTTTAAGAAAACTCCATATGAAGCTAAGAATCACTTTATTTTTAACTATTACTAAATATATTGTTTTTAAAAAATACTATGCAAAAAAGAGGAAATTTTATAAGATAAGAAAGAGATTTAAATAAGATAGTTAATAATATTAATATAAGAAATAAGATAGGAGGGGAATATGCTAGCTTACAAGATAGAAGAAAAAATTAATATGATTCCTTTAATTACAAAGGGAATGATAATTAATTCTAAGAATAAAAATTTTAAAACTATTAAATATGGGGATAGTATAAAGCAGTATTATAGATTTTTTAGAGGAAAAGAGAATAAAGCAACTATAGTTTTCATTCACGGAGGTGGATGGTGGCATGGTAGTCCAAAGACTTCAAGTTATATAGGGAGCTTTTTTAATAAACTTGGATATAATGTTGTAATGATTGGTTATAGACTTGTACCTCTATATAAATATCCAACTCAAATAAATGATGTATTTGAAGCTTTAAAGACTTTCATTAGTAATGAAATCAATATAAATGATATTATTGTTATGGGATTTTCAGCAGGAGGAGAACTTGCTTGCAATTTAGTATATAACTTAGATAAGCAAGTTGAGTATGGTATTAATAAAGATCAGATAAAAGGATTAATTACTTTTGCAGGAGTACTTGATTTTAATAAATGTACAACTAAAAGGTCAATAGAACTAATAGAGTATTATATTGGGGATAATAAGGATTACTGGAATCCTATTGACTTAGTTAATTCAAAAGTTAATACAAAGGTTATGTGTATTCATGGAACTAAGGATCAGCTAATTGATATAGATAATTCTATTGCTTTTGTAGATAAAGTTAATGAATATGGGGACAATGCTAGACTAGTTACTATAAAAGGAAGACATCATTCAGATATTATGTCTTTATTTATTAATAAAGGAGAAAAGGAATCTAAGATAGTTTTAGATTTTATAGAAACAGTATGCAAAAAATAAAAGAAAGAAATTATTTATTAGACAATTTAAAGGTTATTTTAATATTTTTTGTAGTGTTTGGACATACAATTGAGTACTACATAAAGGATTCAAAGGTCTTAATGACTTTATATATTTTTATATATATTTTTCATATGCCATTATTTATTTTTATTTCGGGATATCTTTCTAAAAACTTTTATAAGATGAAAAGGAAAGCAGTGAAAAACCTATTAATTCCTTATATTATTTTTAATATGATTTGGTATACAGCAGTTTATATAGGTACTAAAAGAGCCATGTTTTCAGTTATGTATCCAGGATGGACATTATGGTATTTATTAAGTCTATTCTTTTGGAGAATTATTTTAAAATACATAGTTAAGATAAAGAATATAGTACTAATAAGTTTTATAGTAGGTGTTATAGTAGGAGTAATACCTGTAGTAAATGGATACTTATCTATATCTAGAACTATAGTATTTTTACCTTTCTTTCTTCTAGGTTATTACACTAAGGAAGAGCATTTTGAGAAGCTTAGAAATATCAATAAATTATTTGCTTTTATAGGGATAGCATTATTTTTATTTATAGCTATATTTGTAGTTCATTACAATATAGTCGATTATAAATTCTTATATAATTCTTATTCTTTTAGTTCATTAGAAGTTGAATTATTTAATGGATTACTATATAGAGGAATCTTATATATTTCATCAATTCTATTTGGTGCTTGTGTAATAATGTTAGTTCCAAATAGAAAGCAAGCTTATTCTGATATTGGTAAGGCAACAATGAATGTATATGTATTTCACATATATTTAGTTATGCTTGTATATTTCTTTATACCTAAATGGAATATGGGCATAATTCAAAATATTTTAATACTATTAAGTCCAGTTTTAATTATTTATATTTTATCTAGAAAAAGAGTAAATAAGGTTTATGAAGGCATATTTTATCCTGTAAATAAGGGGATAGATACAGGGAAAAAGTCCTATAAATGGTTTAAAAGAAATTAAAGTGGAAGAAAAATATTTACAAATATCAACCTTAGTACTATACTGGTGTATATACATCATTATAGTATTAAGGGGGATTTAATAATGGAAAGTAGAGAAAGAATTAGAAAGATGGTATTTGCAGCAGTTTTAACAGCAATAGCAATAATAATACCTGTACAATTTGGATTTTTAAAGGTAGTAATTGGACCATTTACTGCAACAATAGCATCACATGTACCAATGTTTTTATCAATGTTAATATCACCATCTGTAGCAGTAGTTGTAGGAGTAGGATCAGCTTTAGGATTTTTCATTACTTCTCCTGCAGTAATAGCAGCAAGAGCAGCTACTCATATAGTAGTAGGATATGTTGGAGGAAAAATCATTGCTAAGGATAAGAATTTCAAAAAAGCAACATTAATAACTGCACCTATTCATGGAATCTTAGAAGGACTTATGGTTATTCCTTTTGGATACTCATTTTATCAAATTATAATAGTTGTTGCTTTAGGCACTATTTTACATCACTTTGTAGATGGAAGTATTTCTTATGCTTTAGCTACAGCTTTAGCAAAAGCTAGAAGAACACAAGTATATGATGTTTTTTCTAACGAAGCAGCTTAGTGTGCTACGCACAATTAAGAATGAAGATTAAGGATTTAATTTCTTTGAAATTACCTTAATAAGAAAATATGTGCTGCTGCGCAATTAAGTGGATTAACTCGGCTAAGGCTGAGTTTTTTGCTTTGTAGAAGATTATTAATAGATTATTATATAGTTAAATTTACAACTTCTTACTTGAGCTTTTAGGTTGAAGATATATCTTTTTAATTGAGGTAAGGGGAATAATAAAGAAGTTTATAATAGTTATTTCTTATGTAATAATTTAATTTTGTAATTCTAATATGATATAATTAATTGAAGTAAATGATTACAAGGGGGAACTATGAATATAAAGGAAGTACTTTCTGATAATCCTGTTATAGCAGCAGTTAAAAGATTAGATGAGCTTGATATGGCTTTGGAAAGTAGTGTAGGAATTATTTTTATTCTATTTGGGGATTTAATTAATATAAAAGATATAGAAGAGAAGGTTAGAAATACTAATAAGCTATGTATAATACATATAGATTTAATAGAGGGCCTTGCATCAAGAGAAGTTTCAGTTAAGTATATAAAAGAAAGAACTTCATTTAAGGGGATTATTTCAACGAAGCCACAGGTAATTAGAGTTGCAAAATCTTTAGGGTTAATAGCTATTCAAAGGATGTTTGTTTTTGATACATTATCCTTAAATAATATAAAGAATCATTTAGTAAAAGAGTGTGATGCAATTGAAATATTACCAGGGGTTATACCTAAGGTAGTTAGTAAGATTAAAGTATCCTTAAATAAAGAAATAATTGTTGGTGGATTAATAGAAACCAAGGAAGAGGTTATTATGGCACTTAACTCAGGAGCAACTTGCGTATCAACAACTAAAAAAGAAATATGGGAAGTTTAATATAAATAAGGGGTGTTTTTATGTCTAAATATATAGTTTCTTTAGATCAGGGAACTACTAGTTCTCGTGCTATTATTTTTGATAAGGAGCAAAATATATTAGGAGTAAGTCAAAAGGAAATAAATCAAATTTATCCTAAGAAAGGATGGGTTGAGCATAATCCTATGGAAATATGGGCTTCTCAATATGGAGTTCTTCAAGAAGCTATAGCTAAGGCTAATATAAGAGTATCTGAAATAGCAGCTATTGGGATAACTAATCAAAGAGAAACTACTATTCTTTGGGATAAGGCTACTGGTGAGCCGATTTACAATGCAATAGTATGGCAATGTAGAAGAACAGCAGATATTTGTGAGAAGCTAAAAGAAGATAAGGACTTTGTTGAATATGTAAGAGATAACACCGGACTTGTTATGGATGCATATTTTTCAGCGACAAAGATAAAATGGATATTAGATAATGTGGAAGGTGTAAGAGATAGAGCTGAAAGAGGAGAAATACTTTTTGGTACAGTTGATACTTGGCTTTTATGGAAACTAACAGAAGGAAAAATTCATGTTACAGATTATACTAATGCTTCTAGAACTATGCTTTATAATATAAAGGAATTAAAATGGGATTCTAGAATTTTAGAAAAACTAAATATTCCAATTAATATTTTGCCAGAAGTTAAAAATTCCTCTGAAATATATGGTTATGCTAATATAGGTGGGAAAAATGGAGAGCTAGTTCCTATAGGAGGAATAGCAGGGGATCAGCAAGCAGCTTTATTCGGACAAGGATGCTTTAATAAGGGTGATTCTAAGAATACTTATGGAACAGGATGCTTTTTACTTATGAATACAGGAGAAGAAATAGTAAAAAGTAATAATGGGTTAATTACAACTATTGCAATAGGAATAGATAACAAAGTTCAATATGCTCTTGAAGGATCTGTATTTATGGGAGGAGCAATTATTCAGTGGATTAGAGATGAATTAAGATTAGTAAATGATGCTCAAGATACAGAATGCTTTGCAAAAAAAGTCGATGATAACGGTGGAGTTTATATAGTGCCAGCTTTCACAGGACTTGGAGCACCTTATTGGGATATGTATGCAAGAGGAGCTATCTTTGGATTAACTAGAGGGGCTAATAGAAATCATATAATTAGGGCGGCTTTAGAAGCTATAGCTTATCAATCTAAGGATGTTTTAGATGCTATGGAAGAAGATTCCGGTTGTAAGATAAAAGATCTAAAGGTTGATGGTGGTGCAAGTAGAAATGGATTACTCATGCAGTTTCAATCAGATATAGTAGGAGCTAAAGTAATAAGGCCTATAATTTCAGAAACTACAGCTTTAGGTGCTGCATTTTTAGCAGGACTCGCAGTTGGATTTTGGAAAAATAAAGAGGAGATTGAAAGTAGTTTTTATATAAGTGAAGAATATGAGCCTAAGATTGAAGTAGAAGAAAGAGATAAGCTATACAAGGGATGGAAAAAGGCTGTTGAAAGAGTAAAGGGATGGGAAGAGTAAGACGATTGACAATTAATAATTAACAATTTAGGGGGAAACTCAGCTGGGGCTGAGTTTTTTAATTTTAGATTTAGAGTTAAATATTGAACTTAATTATTAAATTTAAATCTTGAACTTATATATGTAAAGAGTTTATTTTATAATAATTTTATAGAGGGTATGGAAGGGGTTGAAACTAGTTATTTTTAATAGAAAGTGATATAATTTTTTATTAATGGAAATAGTTAGAATGTCAAAGTAAGTTTGGAGGAGGAAGTATGGAAAATACATCACTTATTTTAGAAGGCGGAGGAATGAGAGGAGTATATTCAGCAGGAGTTTTAGATTTATTATTAGATAGAAATATTAATATAAAATATTGTGTTGGTGTATCTGCAGGTGCATGTAACTGTGTTTCTTATATTTCTAAGCAAAAGAAGAGAAATTATAGAGTTAATATTAATTATATTAAAGATAAAAGATACTTAAGTTTCAGTAATTTAATAAAAACAGGGTCTGCCTTTGGAATGGATATGTTATTTGATTTGATACCAAATGAACTAGAACCCTTTGATCATAAAACATTTGTTGAATCAAATGCTAAATTTATAGTTGGTACGACTAATTGTGAAACTGGATTACCTGAATTTTATAATATTAATGACTTTAATACTGATGGATACGATGCTCTTAAAGCTTCAATATCCCTACCATTAGTTGCAAAAGTTATTAATTATGATAATAAAAACCTTTTAGATGGAGGAATAGCTGCACCTATTCCAATTAAAAAGGCTATTGATGATGGAATAGAAAAACATGTAGTTATTTTAACTCAACATAAGGGTTATAGAAAAAGTAAGACTAAAATGATGCCCTTAATAAAAAGAGCTTATAAGGAGCATCAAGGTTTAATAAATGCAATGGAAAATAGATATAAGGTTTATAATGAAACTTTAGATTTATTAGATAAATTGGAATCAGAAGGAAAATGCTTTGTAATAAGACCAAGTATTCCTTTAGAAGTAAGTAGATTTGAAAAGAATAAAGAAAAATTAGATGCTATTTATAATCAAGGTTATAAAGATGCAGAAGAAACAGCTGAGGATTTAATTAAGTTTTTAGAAAACTAGGGAAGCTATTAGACTTTGAAAAGCGGATAATTAAATAAGGTGCGTAGTATAAGTAAAAGTTAAGAAGTAAGTGTTAAGAGGGAAGAGTGTAGGAGAAAACTCTTAAGGAGTTTTTGAAATTGGATTTTTATTTTTAGTAATTCCGAAGGAGTTACATCGACAGTTGTTAATTGTTAATTGAAAAAGAGGTGTTTTAAAAATGAGGATATTTCATATGGGTGACTGGCATATAGGTAAGCTTGTTAATGGATTCTATATGACAGAGGATCAAAAATATATTATAAATCAATTATATTTGGCTATTGAAGAAAAAAAGCCAGATGTATTAATAATTGCTGGTGATCTATATGATAGATCAATACCTCCAGTGCCGGCAGTAGAGCTTTTAAATAATGCTCTTATAAAGATAGTTAAGGATTTAAATACTAAGGTCATTGCAATAGCTGGAAATCATGATAGTAATGAGAGGGTAGAATTTGCTAGTTCTCTTTTGGCTTCTTCTGGACTTTACATAAGTGGAAGTCTTAAAGAGAAGATTGAAAAGGTAACTTTAGAAGATGAGTTTGGGAAAGTGAATTTTTATCCTATCCCTTATGCTGATGTTCCATATATAAGAGATTTATTTGAGGATGAAGAAATAAAAAATTATGATATTGCAATGGAGAGAGTCGTTTCTAATATTTCCAAGGAAATAAACAATGAAGAAAGAAATATTGCTATAGCACATGGATATGTAACTAAGGTTAGTGAAGATAATTATGAAGAGTTAGAAGTTAGTGATTCAGAAAAGCCATTATCAATAGGAGGCACAGAATATATAAGTTCTAAACATTTTGATATATTTAATTATACTGCTTTAGGACATTTACATGGACCACAAAAAGTAGGTAGTGATAAAATAAGGTATTCAGGATCTTTAATGAAATACTCTTTTTCAGAAGTTAAGCAGAAGAAGGGAATTACTATAGTTGATATTGATGAAAAAGGTGAAGTTAATATAGAGTTTTATCCTTTAAAGCCAAGAAGAGATTTTAGGATTATAGAAGGAGAGTTAAGTGAAATAATTAAGGCCTTTGATAAAGATGCTTTAGATAACGAAGATTATATAAAAGTAACATTAAAGGATAAGGGAGAAGTGCTAGATCCTATGGCTAAGCTTAGAGCACTTTATCCTAATGTTATGGAGCTTATTAGAGAAGAAAAGACCTTAAGAAATAATAATAAAAATGTAGCATTAAATATAAAAGAAAAATCAAAATTAACTTTATTTGAAAACTTTTATGAAGATATATTAGGAGATAAGTCTTCTGAAGAAGAGTTAAGTATTATGAAATCAATAATTCAAGCTGCTGAAAAGGTAGGTGAGTAAGATGAAGATAAAGAGATTAAAATTTAATGCTTTTGGACCTTATGCTAAAGAGGTTGATTTAGACTTTGAAGAGAATTTAAATAATAAAAATATGTTTGTTATTACTGGTAACACTGGTGCTGGTAAGACTACTATTTTTGATGCTATTAACTTTGCATTATATGGAGAAGCAAGTGGTAGTGATAGAGACGGAAAGGCTTTTAGAAGTGACTTTGCAGATCCAACATCTGATACTGAAGTAGAACTTTGGTTTTCTTTAAGAGGAAAAGAATATTATATTAAAAGAAACCCAAATTATTTTAGGGCAAAATTAAGAGGGGATGGATTTACAGAACAAAAGGCAGGAGCTGAAATTAAATTTGATGATAAAAATATATCTGGAGCTAAAGAAGTTACAAGGTTAGTTGAAGATATACTAGGAATAACCTCTGAGCAGTTTAAACAGCTAGTTATGATTCCTCAAGGTGAATTTAAGAAGCTTTTAAATGCAGATAGTGATAAAAAGGAAGAAATATTTAGAAAGATTTTTGGAACTAAGGTTTTTTCTGATATTCAACAAAATATAAAAATTGAAGCTAATAATTTAAAGAAGTCTATAGAGAATATCCAAAGGGATAGAGAAAATAGAATTCGTGCTTTTTTATTCAGGGAAGATGATATTGATTTAAAAGCATTAGTTTCAAATAAGGATTTAAATATTAATTTAATATTAGAGGGTTTTTATGATTCAGTTTCAAAAGATGAAAAAGATGAAAATATAATTAAAGAAAACCTACAAAAAGTGAATGAGGAAATTAATAAGTTATCTAAGGAATTAGCTTTAGCAAATGATATAAATAAGAAATTAGGGAACTTAGAACTTTATAAGAAGGAACTTAATGATTTAACTTTATTAAAAGAAGAGTTTATATTAAAGAAAGATAAATTAAGTAATGGTAAGAAAGCTGTTACTGCCTTAAGCTATGAGGATAAGTATAAGGAAAAGAAAAATTATCTTTCTAAAAATGAAAAAGAATTAAATAGTAGTAATGAAAGGTTAAATAATTATAAAATTTCCTTGGAAGAAGCAGAAAAGCTATTTAATATTGAAGTACAAAAGGAACCATTAAAGAATGAACTAATTAAAAAGTTAGATGAAATAGATAACTTAAAAGTTAAGGCTTTAAATTATGAAGAAAATAAAGAGAAGTTAGATAATTATATTTTCAAAGCTAAAAAAATAAAGGAGGAAATTAAAAAAGCTACGGAAAATAGTGAAGATAATAGTAAGCTTATAAAATCTCTTAATGAAGAATTAAGTAATATAAATAAATTTAAAGAAAAGAAGAATTTATTAAAAATAGAAGAGCTTAATTTAAAAAGTAAGTTAGATAAGTTATATAAATTAAAAGAAGCAATAGAAAAATCAATAAGTGAAGAGCAAAGACATAGTAAGGGAGCAATTTATTACGAAAATGCTGATAAAGACTATTTAAATAAAAAGGAAAACTATGAAAACCTTGAAGATGCTTTTAGAAGAAATCAAGCAGGGATTTTAGCAAAGTCTTTAAAGGATGGAGATCCTTGCCCAGTTTGTGGATCTACTAATCACCCCCTATTAGCTAAGTTAGAAACAGAAAGCGTTACGGAAGCTTTAGTAAAAGAAGCAAAATCAATAAGTGACTTAGCTTATGAAAAGCGAGAAAAATATTATAGGGAATTAACTAAGATAGTAACAGAAATAAATTCACTAAAAGAGAAATATATTAATCCTTTATATAAAGAAATATTCTTAGAAGATATAAAGGGTGAAATAGATAATATCTTAGATATGGTAAAAGAAGTTATTAGAGAAGATGAAACTAAGATAAATAAAATAATTAAGGATTTAGTTAAAATTGAAGAAGAACTATCAAAAGAAAATAAGATTACCCTTATGAAAGAAGAAAAAGAAAGAGATAATGAAGCTTTAAAGTTAGCTTTTGAAAAGTTAAATGCTGAACTTTTAGTAAAAGAAGGAGAAGTAAAAACTCAAGAAGCTAATTTAAATAATATTTTAAAGGATTTTAAGGGCGAATTAAGAACAGTTTCAGCTTTAGATAAGGAAAAATTAGAATTAAATAAAGTTTTAAATGATTTAATAGAAGGTTATAAAAAAGCAGAAAAGTATTATAAGGACAGTAAGTCAAACTATGATAAGGAAAATGGAAATAAGATATCCTTAGAAGCATTAGTAAAATCTAATAAGGAAGATTTAGATAAGGCTTTAGAGGAATTTAAAGAGAAGGTTTTATCCTTAGGGTTTGAGGACTATAAGGATTATTCAGAAAAGAGAATAACGGAAGAGGAAATAGTAGCTTTAGAAAAAGATATTAATAATTTCAATATTAAGCTATCTAATGCTGAGAGAGTTTATAATATTGCTTTAGAGGATACGAAAGATCTAGAAATTCAGGATGTCAATTCTATAAATGAAGCATTAAGTGCTAAGAATGACAATAAGGAAAAGATAGAAAAGGTTGAAAAAGAAATATATTATAGAATAAATCAAAATAGAAAAATCATCGGTGAGTGCTTAAATTATAATAAGTTAATTGAAGATGATGAGGAAAAATATAAAGTAGTAGGTAAATTAGCAAGGGTTATAAATGGAGATAATCCAAGAAAAATAAGCTTTGAAAGATATGTTTTAGCTGCTTACTTTGAAGATATTATTTCATCAGCTAATTTAAGATTCTCTCAAATGACTAATAATAGATTTGAATTATTAAGAAAAGAAGATATAGGTGATAAAAGAAAAGGTCAGGGGTTAGACCTTGAGGTATTTGATAATTATACTGGAAAGGCTAGAGATGTAAAGACATTATCAGGTGGAGAATCCTTTAAAGCATCTCTATCTATGGCATTAGGTTTAGCAGATGTTGTTCAAAGATATTCTGGAGGAATTCAACTAGATACTATGTTTATAGATGAAGGATTTGGAACATTAGATCCGGAGTCATTAGATAATGCTGTTGAATGTCTAGTGAATTTACAAAGTGATGGAAGAGTAGTAGGGATAATATCTCACGTTCAGGAATTAAAAGATAGAATAGACGTTAAGTTAGAAGTATCATCTACAAATAAAGGAAGTATTGCTATATTTAAAGTTTAATTAAAAATAAAAAGTCCTTTAAGAGTGATTTTTCATTACTTAAAAGACTTTTTATTTATTTTTACTGCTTAAAAGACTTTTTAAATAATTATATAGTATTGAATTAAATAAAAAAACCTATTTTTATTTTTTATTATTGTAACTAATGTTACCGAGTTTAATTTATATTGTTTATATAATATAGCCATAAAGTAATTAATTTAAAAGATTTGAAATAGGGGGAATTGTTTTATGGATAATAAGATGTTTTGTTTTCAATGTCAAGAAACTGCAGGATGCACAGGTTGTACTCAATTTGGAGTTTGTGGTAAGTCACCTGAACTTGCAAGAATGCAAGATCTTTTAGTATATGTAAGCAAAGGATTATCAGAAGTTACAACTAGACTTAGAAAAGAAGGAAAAGAAATTTCAAGTGAAGTGAATCACTTTATAACTATAAACTTATTTACTACGATTACTAATGCTAATTTTGATGATGAAATATTCTATGAAAGAGTAAAAAAAGCTTTAGAAATAAAAGAAGAGTTATTAAATAAATTATCCAATAAAGATGGTTTATCAGAAGCAGCATTATGGAATTCTACTACTAGAGAAGAATATGATGAAAAATCAAAAGTAGTTGGAGTATTAGCAACTAAGGATGAAGATATTAGAAGTTTAAGAGAACTTATCACTTATGGATTAAAGGGACTAGCAGCTTATATGAAACATGCCAACGAATTAAGTTATGATAATGAAGAAGTAAGTACTTTTATGCAAGAAACTTTAGCTAAGTTATTAAATGATAACTTAACAGTTGATGAATTAGTTGCATTAACATTAGAAACTGGTAAAGTAGGGGTAGATGGTATGGCTCTACTTGATAGTGCTAATACTGGAACTTATGGACATCCAGAAGTAACTAAGGTTAATATAGGCGTTAAAAATAATCCAGGAATACTAGTTTCAGGACACGACTTAAAGGATTTAGAACAATTATTAGAGCAAACAAAAGGAACTGGAGTAGATGTTTATACTCACTCAGAAATGTTACCAGCTCACTATTATCCAGCGTTTAAGAAGTATGATCACTTTGTAGGAAACTACGGAAATGCATGGTGGAAGCAAAAAGAAGAATTTGAAAGCTTTAATGGGCCAATTTTAATGACTACAAACTGTATAGTACCACCAAAGGATAGCTATAAGGCTAGAGTATTTACAACTGGAGCTGCAGGATTCCCAGGATGTAAGCATATAGATGGAGTGGATGGAGAAACTAAAGATTTCTCAGAAATAATTGAACTTGCAAAAACATGTAAAGCTCCAACAGAAATAGAAAATGGAGAAATCATTGGTGGATTTGCTCATAATCAAGTAATGCAACTTGCAGATAAAGTAGTTGATGCTGTTAAATCAGGAGCTATAAAGAAGTTCTTTGTAATGGCAGGCTGTGATGGAAGAGCTAAGTCAAGAAATTACTACACTGATTTTGCAAAGGCTCTTCCAAAAGATACTGTAATTTTAACAGCAGGTTGTGCAAAATACAAATATAATAAATTAGACTTAGGTGATATTGGAGGAATTCCAAGAGTTCTAGATGCAGGTCAATGTAATGATTCATATTCATTAGCATTAATAGCATTAAAACTTAAAGAAGTATTTGCATTACAAGATATTAACGATTTACCAATAGCCTTCAATATAGCTTGGTATGAACAAAAGGCAGTTATAGTATTATTATCATTACTATACTTAGGAGTTAAGAATATTCATTTAGGACCAACACTACCAGCCTTCCTTTCTCCAAATGTTGCTAAGGTATTAGTTGAAAATTTTGGAATTGGTGGAATAACTAACGTAGAAGATGATTTAAAAATGTTTTTAGCATAATATTGATAACAATTAAAAATTAACAATGGATAAAAAAATTAATAATAATTGAGCTGTCTTACAGGCAGCTCTTTGTTTTATTCTTTAAGAAATTAAAACATAGATTATTTTTTTTATTAGACTATGATAATATGTATATAAGTTGCGATAAAGTTTCTACATTTTATTAAGTTAGTTCATATTTAAAGCAACATTATTACTCAAGATGTAGATTATTTATTGAATCATATATTAGAATAATTAAATTGAAATGGCTTACGAGGTGAGAGTATAGATTATGATAGAAGTTTTGAAAAAGACATGTTTCTTCAAAGGTATTAATGAAAAAGAAATAGATGAAATATTAAAAAGTCAGCTATATTTAGTAAGAGAATATAAAAAAAATGAGGTTATAGCTAACCAAGGAGAAAAGTGTAATAGTTTATCAGTAATTCTTGAAGGAAAAGCTGTAATTCAAACTATTTATGAAAATGGAAAGGTATTAACATTATCTAACTTTAATGTAAGTGATGTATTTGCAGAAGCTTTGTTATTCTCAAAAGATAAGGAATATCCTGCAACAGTAATGGCAGTTGAAAACTGTAAGATTCTATCATTTCCCAAACAAAGTGTATTAGGGATAATGCAAAAGAATGCCAAGTTTGCTGAAAATATGTTAGAACTTTTATCACAAAAAATAGTTATATTAAATAGAAAAATTAATTTAGTAGAGTTAGATTCTATAAGAAGAAAAGTATGTAAAATATTATTAGATAATTATAAGAAAAATAAAAGTTATGTATATAAAATAGCTTCTAAGAAAGAGTTAGCTGAAGAGCTTGGAATACCAAGACCATCACTTTCTAGGGAATTAATAAATATGAGAGATATGGGCCTTGTAGAGTTTAATTTAAAAGAAATAAAGATAACTAATCTAGAAGGATTGGAAGATGAGTTTTTCTCATAAAAAATAGAGCAGATTTGGATAATAGAAGTCTGCTCTATTTATTTGGGTATATATAAATTGTAAAGGGATAACTATCTTATATATCAATTATAATGCTAATTTTTAAGAAATTAAAGAGTTTGATAAAAAAAATTTTTTAAAATAAAAATTTTGGAGAAAATTGTAGAAAGATAATATAAATTTTGTATAAATTAATTTTAAAATAAAAGCTATATACTTAATATATAAATTATGGTAGAATTATACTATAATTATTTAATGTGCTAAGAGATTTAGAGAAAGCATAAAAATAAGATACGTCTTATTTTTGTGCTTTTTTTGCATTTAGAAAATTATTAGATCAATATCTTCAAATTTTTTATAAATTTAATTTTATTGAAGATAACTAATAATAAGAATAATACCTAAAAAGGATATGGAATAAGTAAAAAAGTCCTTAATAAAATTATTAATTGTTAACTGCTAATTGTTAACTGAAAAAAAGGGGTGTTTATATGTATGATGTTGCAATAATAGGTGCAGGAATAATAGGTGCATCTATACTTAGGGAATTAAGTAAATATGATTTAAAAGTTATAGCCTTAGAAAAAGAAAATGATGTGGCAATGGGAACTACTAAGGCTAATTCAGCTATTATTCATGCAGGATATGATCCTAAAAATGGAACGTTAATGGCAGATCTTAATGTTAAGGGAAATGAGATGTTTGAAGAATTATGCAAGGAATTAGATGTGCCTTTTATAAGAAATGGATCATTAGTTTTAGCTTTTGATGAAGAGGAACTTAATTTAATTAAAGAGCTTTATGAAAATGGAGTAAAAAACAATGTGAGAAACCTTGAATTAATAAGTAAAGAAAAAATATTAGAGCTTGAACCTAATATAACTAGTGATGTTTTAGGTGCTCTTTATGCTAAGACAGGAGGGATAGTTGGTCCTTTTGAATACACCATTGCCCTAGTTGAAAATTCAATAGAAAATGGCGGTGAAATAAAAGTAAGTGCTGAAGCAGTTAGAATAGAAAAGGATGATGTTTTTACTATAAAGCTATCTAATAATGAAGAGATAAAAAGTAAATATATAATTAATGCAGCAGGAGTTTATTCAGATAAAATTCATAATATGGTTTGTAAAGAAAGCTTTAAGATTACTCCAATAAGAGGGGAGTACTATGTTTTAGATAAGGAAGAAGGAAAGAATTTTAGTCATACTATATTTCAATGCCCATCGAAACTTGGAAAGGGAGTATTAGTGACCCCAACTGTACATGGAAATTTAATAGTTGGACCTAATGCTGAAGAAATAGAAGATAAGGACTCAGTTAAGACTACAGCTGATGCATTAAATTTTATTAGAGATAGGGCAAATAAAACTACTAATAAAATTAATTTTAGAAATTCAATTAGAAATTTTGCAGGACTTAGAGCAGAATCAAATACTAATGATTTTATTATAGAAGAAAATAGTGAGGTTAAGGGTTTTATTGATGTAGCTGGAATGAAGTCACCAGCGCTATCTGCAGCACCTGCTATTGCCTTAAAAGTAGTAGATATTTTAAAAAAATCAGGGATTGATTTAAAGAAAAAAGAGAACTTTAATCCATATAGGAAACAAATTAGATTTATGGAATTACCTATAGAAGAAAGAAGTGAAATCATTAATGAAGATAAGAATTATGGCAGAATAATTTGTAGATGTGAAGAAATTACTGAAGGTGAAATAATAGATTCAATTAAAAGAGCTTTTGGAACTATCACATTAGATGGGGTTAAGAGAAGATGTAGACCTGGAATGGGAAGATGTCAAGGTGGATTTTGTGGGCCAAGAGTGCAGGAAATAATAGCAAGGGAGCTAAATATACCTTTAGAAGATGTAGTTCAAGAGAAAGATGGTTCTTATATTTTAACTAAGGAATCAAGATAGGAGGGGTATGAATGTATGACTTAATAGTAATAGGTGGAGGACCAGCAGGTCTTGCAGCTGCGTATGAAGCCAGTTTAAATGGGGTAAATAGTATATTAATAATAGAAAGAGATACAGAACTTGGAGGAATATTAAATCAATGTATTCATAATGGTTTTGGACTACACACTTTCAAGGAGGAATTAACAGGGCCAGAATATGCAGATAGATTTATTAACTTAGTAAGAAATACAAATATTGAAATAAAACTTAATACTATGGTAATAAGCATGGAAGATAAGAAGATTCATGCTATTAATGATAGTGAAGGCTATATGATATTAGAAGCAAGGGCTATAGTACTTGCTATGGGATGTAGAGAGAGAACAAGGGGGGCAATAGGAATACCAGGGGATAGGCCATCAGGTATATTTACAGCAGGGGCAGCTCAAAGGTATGTAAATATAGAAGGTTATATGCCTGGAAAAGAAGTAGTTATACTTGGATCAGGAGATATTGGATTAATTATGGCTAGAAGAATGACCTTAGAAGGAGCAAAGGTAAAGGCTGTAGTGGAACTTATGCCATATTCGAATGGATTAAATAGAAATATAGTACAATGCCTTGAGGACTATAATATTCCTCTATATCTTTCTCATACTATAACAGACATAATAGGGAGCAAAAGATTAGAAAAGGTAGTTATTTCAAAGGTTGATGAAAATAAAAAGCCTATTAAAGGATCAGAAATAGAATTTGAATGTGATACTTTACTATTGTCTGTGGGATTAATACCTGAAAATGAACTATCTAAAAAAGCAGGAGTAGTATTAGATAACAGAACTAGTGGATTAATAGTAACTGAAAGTATGGAAACTAATGTTGAAGGAATATTTGCTTGTGGTAATGTAGTTCATGTTCATGACCTAGTAGATTTTGTAACAGAAGAAGCTAAACATGCTGGGAAAGCAGTAGCAAAATATTTAAATAATACCTTAGAAAAGAAAGACTATATAAATATTAAAAATGGTAGTGGAATTAATTACACAGTGCCACAGAGAATATCTACTAAGGATATAGATGATAAGTTAACTATATTTATGAGAGTTAATAATGCTTACAAGGATATGATCATAAAGGTTATATCTGGAGATCGTATAGTTGAAAAATTAAAGAAGAAGCATCTAGCTCCAGCTGAAATGGAAAGAGTAATAATAAAGAAAGAATTATTAAAGGACTTAAAAGAAGATATTGTAATATCTTTAGAAAAAGTTAATTAAGGAGGGAGCAAAATGGAAAAAGAATTAATTTGTATATGCTGCCCTATTGGATGTCATTTAAAAGTCAGTATAGAAGAAAATAAGGTAAGTGGAAATGGGTGTAAAAGAGGAATAGACTATGGATTAACTGAAGTAACAAATCCAGTTAGAGTAATAACAACAACAGTTAAAGTAAATAATGGTGAAATTTCAGTACTTCCAGTTAAAACTAAAGGAGAAATACCTAAAGGCCTAATATTTAATTGTATGGAAGAATTAAAAAAGATAGAGGTTACGCCACCGATTAATATCGGAGATATAGTTTTAGCTAATATATTAGAAACAGGAATAGATGTAGTAGCCACTAAAACGATAAACAAATAAATAATTAAAT
>OGSQ01000309.1_pt1 | contig 23688 bp, 20 predicted proteins | sample 1573921 | NCBI WGS metagenome assembly OGSQ01 (sample SAMN03295832, study PRJEB24534) | human gut metagenome | isolation source: fecal sample 7 from infant 4 | host: Homo sapiens | place: USA: Pittsburgh, PA | collected 2014-07 | reverse complement strand
TGTAAATAATAATTATCCATAAACATTTATTATTATAAAAATGAATTCTTAAAGGATTTTAACCTTAATTATATATATATATTGAAAATGAATAATAATTTTTACAACACTTAATAAAAGGAGGACTAATTATGAAATTGCCATTTAAAATATCTTTACGATTTTTAAGTTCTAGTAAAGGTCAAACATTTCTTATAGCTATTGGAATTGCAATAGGAGTTTCTGTACAGATTTTCATAGGATCTCTTATAAATAGTTTACAAAAAAATTTAATAAATAAAACTATAGGTAACTCACCACAAATAAAAATAACATCAACTACTGAAGATAAATTAATTAATAATTATGATGATATAAAATCAAAAATATCTAATAATAGTGGGGTTACCAATTTATCATTTACAGCTGATGGTGCTGCACTAATAAAAACAAAGGATAATACCTATTCTGTTTTAATTAGAGGTATGAATATTGATGATTCAGATAAAATCTATAATGTCAAAGATAGAATTTATGAAGGCCGTCAGGCAAAAAATAATTATGAAACAATAATAGGTAAAGAACTTCAAAATGAGCTTGGAGTTAATATAAATGAAAATATTGAAATAATATCAAATACAGGTAAGACATCAGAACTTAAAGTTGTTGGCTTCTATGATTTAGGTGTAGCATCATTAAATAAATCTTGGTTACTAACTACTCTTTCTACCTCACAAGAAATGTTTTCACTAGATAACTCTGTTACTACAATTGAAATGCAAACTAATGATTTATTTAATGCAGATGTTATTGCTAGTGATTTATCATCAACATTAGGAAATGATTTTAAAATTACTAACTGGAAAGATGATAATGCAGAGCTATTAAGTGGATTAAATGGTCAAAGCATTTCAAGTATTATGATTCAAGTATTTGTATTAATTTCTGTAGTTTTAGGAATTGCCAGTGTACTAGCAATAACTGTTCTTCAAAAATCTAAACAAATAGGAATTTTAAAAGCAATGGGAATCAAAGATAAGGATGCAAGTTTAATATTCTTATTTGAAGGATTATTACTTGGAATAATGGGAGCTGTTATAGGGGTAATACTAGGATTTTTATTAAGTTTTATGTTTTCTAAATTTGCTTTGAATCCAGATGGTACTCCTATTATACAACTATATATAGATTATAAATTCATAGGTCTTTCAGCTATTATAGCGGTACTATCATCAACAATAGCAGCTTTAATTCCTGCTAGAAGATCTTCAAAATTAAACTTATTGGAGGTAATTAAAAATGGCTAAAATAATAAAATTAAATAATATAAATAAATTTTATGGTACCACATTTAAAACTCAAGTATTACATGATGTAAATTTATCCTTTGAAGAGGGCACCTTTAATTCAATAATAGGTTCATCAGGAAGTGGAAAAAGTACATTACTAAATATTATGGGAACTTTAGATAAACCTTCTACTGGAGAAATTTATATAGATTCTAAAAGAATTGATACTCTTAATAAAAACGAACTTGCAGTTCTTAGAAATGAAACAATAGGATTTATATTTCAATTCCATTATCTTTTACCTGAATTTACAGCCCTTGAAAATGTGCTAATGCCTTATAAAATTAAATCTTCTAAAGTTTCAAAGGAAGTTCTTAAAAGAGCTGAGGATTTATTAGATTTAGTTGGATTATCTAATGTTAAAAATAATCTTGCTGTAAATATGTCAGGTGGACAACAACAAAGAACTGCAATAGCAAGAGCATTAATGAATAATCCTAAAATAATATTAGCAGATGAACCAACTGGTAATCTTGATTCAGAATCTACTGAAACTATATATAAACTTATGAGAGATATAAATAAAAAGTTTAATACTACTTTTATAGTTATAACTCATGACAATAGAATAGCAGAAAAAGCAGATAGAATTATAGAAATTAAAGATGGAAGAGTTCTAGAAGTGAAAAACAATATATCAAAAATGGCTATATAATTACATTCTAAATTCTTAATAAGGAGCTGTGCTACAGCTCCTTAATTTTAGAATTTAGGGCTTATTTCTGTAGCTTGGATTCTTTTTAAATCCTTTTGTCTTAATCTGGTTTCTTCCATTATTTTATCCCAAGACTCACCTGCTATAAGCATTTCCTTGGCTCTAGAATAAGCTTGATTTTTATTTTCTCTATTCATACGTTCCTCCAATAATATAAATATTTACTTACATATATATTATTAAGAAAAATATCAATATTTATTACAAAGTTTATTATTTTCTATTACTGTCTAGCATTCCAAAACTATTAGATTATAATTTTAAATATAATTCTAAACAATTCCAATATCACTTCTATAGTATTTATCTTTAAAATTCACCTTATTAATAGCTTTATAAGCATCTTCTCTAGCTTCATCTATATTTTTACCTATTCCAACTACTGATAAAACTCTGCCTCCATTAGTTGTTAATATTCCATCTTCATTTTTTGCACCTGCTATAAAAACCTTATCCTTAATTGTCTCTTGAATATCTATAGGGTATCCTTTAACAAAGGTCCCTGGATAACCTTTTGAAGCTAAGACAACATTTATACAAGTTCCTGTTTTCCATTTAATCTCTATATTATACAATTTTTCACTTAATGCTGATTCTATAATTTCAAGTAAATCACTTTCCATTAAATAAAGAACTGACTGAGTTTCTGGATCACCCATTCTCACATTGTATTCTAAAAGATATACACCTTTTTTAGTTATCATAAGTCCAAAGAATATAATTCCCTTATAATCAAATCCTTCTTCCTTTATACCTATTAAGGTTCTATTCATAATATTTTCTTCAAAATCTTTAAAAACCTCATCTGTCACATATGGATTTGGTGCTAAAACACCCATTCCACCAGTATTAGGTCCTTTTCCATCATCAAATATTTGTTTATGATCCTTAGCAGATATAAAAGGTATTATTGTTTTTCCATCAGTAATTGAAAGAATTGATGCTTCAACCCCCTCTAAGAATTCTTCTATAACTATCTTTTGCCCAGCTCCTTTAAATATGTCATCTATCATAAATGATTTTACTGCATTTATTGCCTCTTCTTTACTTTCACAAATAGAAACACCTTTTCCAGCTGCTAATCCATCTGCCTTAACTACTATAGGATAATTACATACTTCTAAATACTCTAAAGCTTTATCAGAATCATAAAAAACTTCATATTCTGCAGTTTTAACACCATACTTTTTCATAAAGTCCTTTGAAAAACTCTTACTACCTTCAAGTCTTGCAGGCTTTTTACTAGGTCCAAAAATTTTAAGACCTTTATCTTTAAATTTATCTACTATCCCCTTAGTCAGTGGGTCTTCAGGTCCAACCACTGTTAAATCAATAGATTCTTCTATAGCAAATTGTAATAATTCATCTATATCATTAATATCTATATTCTCACACTTTATTTCTTTTGCAGTTCCCCCATTTCCAGGCGCTACATATATCTTTTCCACTCTATTATTTTTAGCTAACTTCCAAGCTAAAGCATGTTCTCTACCACCAGATCCAATTAATAAGATTTTCATAAAAACCCCCCTTAGAAAATTAAAAATGTAGAGTGTAAAATGTAGAATTGTTGTTGAAATTCCAAGGGAATTTCTTGAATATAATAACTCAACTACGTTGAGTTATTTCCACAATTCTACATTTTTCATTCTTCATTACACTAATCTTTGATTAGTGTTTAAAGTGTCTAATTCCTGTAAACACCATTGATATTCCATGTTCATTACAAGCATCTATTGATTCTTGGTCTCTTATAGATCCACCTGGCTGAATTATAGCTTTTATTCCATTTTTAGCACATTCATCTACTACGTCTCTAAATGGGAAGAAGGCATCTGATGCTAATACTGTGGCACCTTTTCCTCTTTGCAATGCTTCTTCTGTTGCCCAAATTCTATTAACTTGTCCCCCTCCGATTCCAACTGCTACTCCATCTTTTATTGCAACTATAGCATTAGACTTAACATATTTAACTACTTTCATTCCAAATAATAAATCTTTCATTTCTTCTTCTGTAGGTGCTTTTTTAGTAACTACTTTTAAATCTTCTATTAATCTAGTATCTTCTTCTTGAACTAAAATTCCCCCATCTACAGTTACCATATATTTTTTTGAATTAGGTTTATTATTACATTTTATTACCCTTAAATTCTTTTTACTTCTTAATACTTCTAAAGCATCTTCATCATAATCTGGTGCTGCTACTACTTCTAAGAAAATTTTAATCATTTCTTCTGCTGTGGCTTTATCTATTTTTCTATTTATTGCAACTATACCTCCAAATATTGAAGTTGGATCTGCATCATGAGCTTTTTTATAAACTTCATAAGGAGTTTCTCCTATTGCAACTCCACAAGGAGTATTGTGCTTAAGTCCACAACAGGCAACTTCATCAAATTCACAGGCAACCTTCCAAGCAATATCTAAGTCTTTTATATTATTATAAGATAATTCCTTACCATTTAATATTTCAAAACTATTCACTGCTCCATCAAATTCATTTGAGCTATAGTAGGCTGCACTTTGATGTGGATTTTCACCATATCTTAGGCTTTGTTTTTTCTTATAAGATATTGAAAGATATTCAGGATATTCTTCATCTTCAAGTAAGAAATTAGATATTGCAGCATCATAAGCACTCATTAAATTAAATACTTTTCCTGCTAATTTCTTTCTTAATTGTAATGAGACATCTCCACTTTCATTAATTTCATTCATAACTGCTTTATAATCTTCTTTATCAGATATTACAATAACATCTTTAAAATTCTTTGCAGCAGCTCTAAGCATAGTAGGACCACCAATATCAATAAATTCTACTTTTTCATCAAAGCCTAAATTTTCTCTAACCTTTTGGAAGAAAGGATATAAATTAACTATAACCATATCTATAGGTTCTATATTTCTTTCTTTAATGGTATTCATATGCTCTTCATTATTTCTTATAGCAAGAATACCTGCATGTATAATAGGATGAAGAGTCTTAACTCTTCCATCTAACATCTCTGGGAAATTAGTAACTTCATTAACTTCAATTACATTTACTCCATTATCTTTAAGATGCTTATAGGTTCCACCTGTAGATATTATTTCTACTCCTTTTTCTTGCAAAAATTTAGAAAAATCTAAAATTCCATCCTTATCAAAAACACTAACTAAAGCTCTTTTTATCATATCAAAATACTCCTCCCATATATAATTCATAATTATTGTTGAAATTTCTATGGAATGAAAGAATGAAGTTTCTCTTTTGCTCTGCAAAATCGAAATGAAAAAATGAAAAACTAAATAAATTACAAAAGAATTTATTCCTTAATTCTTTCATTATTTCATTACTTCATTTTTTCATTCTTTCATTATTCTTGTTTTTCCATTTATAATTTCTACTTTATTATTGCTTATTAATTCAATTGCTTTTGGTAATAAAATATGTTCTTTTTCTAGAACTCTTTTTTGTAATTCTTCTTTTGTATCTTCGAAATATACTGGTACAACTTCCTGAAGAATTATTGCTCCTCCGTCTACTTCTTCATTAACAAAGTGTACAGTACATCCTGTAAATTTAACTCCTGAATTTATTACTGCTTCATGTACTTTTAATCCATACATCTTAGGTCCACAAAAACTTGGTATTAAAGATGGATGAATATTAATTATTTTATCTTTAAATTCTTTTAAAATATTTCCTTGGAGTATTGAAAGATATCCTGCTAAAACTATTAAATCAACTTTTCCCCTAATTAATTCTAAAATTTTATCAGATACTTTATTTCCGTACTGCTCCTTAGATATCACATAACTTTTTATCCCCTTAACCTTTGCTCTTTCTAATGCATAAATTCCTTCTTTACTTGCTATAACCATCTCTATCTTACAATTTAAATTTCCATTATCTATAGAATCTATTATTGATTGAAGATTGGTTCCTCCCCCTGATGCAAGTACTGCTATCTTAAACAACAACCTTCACCTCCAGATGTTACATAACCTATTTCATAAGCTCTTTCTCCCATTTCAATTAATGCTTTTATAATAGGCTCTACATCTTCTTCATTTACACATAATACAAATCCGATCCCCATATTAAAGGTATTATACATATGATCTTTATCTACACCCTTTTCCATTATCTTTTTAAATATTAAAGGTAAAGGGTAACTATTCTTATTTATCACTGCTGTTAAGCCTTTCCCATTAAACATCCTTGGAACATTTTCAATAAATCCACCACCTGTAATATGAGCCATTCCCTTTATTTCAAATCTTTCAAGTAACTCCAAAACTGGTTTCACATAAATTTTTGTTGGTGTAATTAATGTCTTCCAAGCTTCTTTTCCATCTATATCTTCATTTAAATCTGTAAACAGCTTTCTTACTAAAGAATAACCATTAGAATGTAATCCTGAAGATGCTATACCAATAAGCTTATCTCCCTCTTTAATATTTTTACCATTAATTATTTTATCTTTATCCACTATTCCAACTGCAAAACCAGCCATATCATATTCACCATCTCTATAAAAGCCAGGCATTTCTGCTGTTTCCCCACCAACTAAGGCACAGTTTCCTTGTATACATCCTTCTGAAATTCCCTTAACTAAATCTGCCGCCACTTCTGCTTCAAGTTTTCCACAAGCTATATAATCTAAAAAGAATAATGGTTTTGCTCCATGGCATAAAATATCATTAACACACATAGCAACACAATCTATGCCAACTGTATCATATTTTTTAGTCTTAAAGGCAATATCTAATTTAGTACCAACTCCATCTGTACCTGAAACTAAAACTGGTTTTTTATATCCTTCAGGAAGTTCAACCATACCAGCAAAACTTCCAAGACCATTTAATACATATTCACTCATAGTTTTACTTGCATATTCTTTTATTAATTTAACAGATTTATAGCCCTCTTCTATATTGACACCTGCTTCTTTATAAGTTAACATTTCACCACTACCTTTCAGAATTATTTTGCCCCCTCTATAGGAGTTGCTACTGGATAAATTCCATTAAAACATCCAACACAATAACCACAATTCTTTTTAAAGCATTTATACATTCCTTCCATGCTTAAATAGCCTAGTGAGTCTGCTCCTATAGCTTCTTTAATTTCTTCTGTAGATTTTTTTGATCCAATTAGTTGACTTCTATATGGAGTATCTATCCCAAAATAGCATGGAAATTTAACTATTGGAGAAGCCACTAAGAAATGAACCTCTTTAGCACCAGCTCTTCTTAATGAATCAACTAAATGCTTTGATGTAGTTCCCCTTACTATAGAATCATCAATTAAAATAACTCTTTTACCACTTATATTTACCTTTAATGGATTTAATTTAACTGCTACTGCCTTCTCCCTAATTTCTTGAGATGGCGTTATAAAAGTCCTACCAACATATCTATTTTTTACAAAGCCTGTATCATATGCTATACCAGATGCCTTGGAATATCCTATTGCTGCTGGTATTCCTGAATCTGGAACTGCTACTACTATATCTGCATCTATCTTATATTCATTATATAATTCTTCACCAGCTCTTACTCTTGAATAATGAACATCTAGTCCATCTATAGTGGAGTCTGGTCTAGCAAAATATATATATTCAAAGGCACAAGTTTGACACTGGGTATTTTCAGAATACTTATAAGACTTAATACCATTTTTATCTATTATAATAATTTCTCCTGGCTCAATATCTCTAATTAGCTCTGCACCTATTGCATCTAAGGCACAACTTTCTGAAGATAAAACATATCCATCTTCAATTTTTCCAAGACATAATGGCCTTATCCCATGAGGATCTCTAACTCCTATAAGCTTGTCTTCTGTTAAGATAACCATAGCAAAAGATCCCCTGACAGCTTGAATAGCATCAAAAATCGCTCTTTCTATCCCTTTTTTTGCGCCTCTCGCTATAAGATTAGCTATTACTTCAGAATCTATTGAAGTATGAAATATATGTCCTCCATCTTCTAATAATTCTCTTATTACATCTGCATTTACTAAAGTTCCATTATGAGCCATAGCTATTGCTCCAAGCTTTGATTGACTAAGTAGAGGTTGTGCATTTTCAATTCTAGTATCACCACTTGTAGAATATCTAACATGCCCAATAGCTATAGAGCCTTTAAGATTATCTAAGTTTTCCTTAGAAAAAGCATCTGTAACTAGTCCCATTCCTTTATGAATATCTATGGTTTCTCCATTTGAAACAGCTATTCCTGCACTTTCTTGTCCTCTATGTTGAAGAGCATATAACCCATAATAAACCATAGATGCAACATCTATAGACTTATTAGAATATATTCCAAACACACCACATTCCTCTTTAAATTTATCATTACTTGGATCCAAGACTAAATTTGAATTCAAAAAAACACCCCCAGCATTAATTAAAAAATGTTAAAAGTTAAAGAATGAAAGAATTATGGAAATAATTCAGCCAAGCTGAATTATTTTTAATTACTTAAAACTCTGTAAGAGTTTTCTCATAATTTTTTCATTCCTTCATTTCTTCATTCCTTCATTATTTCTGCATTCTTTTTAGTATTTCCACATAAGCATCTTTTACATTTCCAAGGTCTCTTCTAAATCTATCTTTATCTAGCTTTTCTCCTGTTAGTGCATCCCAAAATCTACATGTATCTGGTGATATTTCATCTGCTAATAAAATTTCTCCATTATATCTACCGAACTCTAATTTGAAATCTATAAGTTTAATATTTTGTTCTATAAAGAATTGCTTCAATATTTCATTTATCTTAGCTGTAATTGCATATATTTTTTCTAATTCTTCAAAGGTAGTTGCTCCTATCCCTACTGCATGATAATCGTTAATTAATGGATCACCAAGTGAATCATCTTTATAGGATAATTCAAATACTGTTGTTTTAAGTTCATAGCCTTCTTGTAATCCTAATCTTTTTGCCATTGATCCAGCTGCTACATTTCTAACTATAACTTCTAGTGGAACTATCTCAACCTTTTTACATAGCTGTTCTCTTTCATTTAATTTTTTTATGAAATGGGTTTTTATTCCTTCTCTATTTAACATTTCAAATATCATTGAAGTAATAGAATTATTTAATTCACCTTTATCTTCAATTTGTCCTTTTTTCTCTCCATTAAAGGCAGTAGCATCATCTTTATAATAAACTATAACTTCGTCTTCTTTATCTGTAGCATATATTTTCTTTGCTTTTCCTTCATATAACATTTCTAACTTTTCCATTATAAATCCACTCCTTGTCCATTTTCTTCTATAAATTTCTTTTTCATATCTATTCTAAATTCATTTAATTTTTCTCTTAAACTCTTATCTTTTATAGCAAGCATTTGAACTGCAAGCATTCCTGCATTATAACTATTATTTATTCCTACTGTAGCTACTGGAATTGATTTAGGCATTTGAACTATTGAAAATAATGCATCTAGTCCCTCAACAGCCCCTTTAATAGGTACCCCTATAACTGGCATAGTGGTTTGAGAAGCTATAACACCTGGTAAATGTGCAGCAAGTCCAGCTCCTGCAATAACTACTTCACATCCATTTTCCTCTGCTTTCTTTAAAGTTTCACTTAATCTTTCGGGAACCCTGTGAGCTGATAAAACATAAGCCTTAAAATCAACGCCAAACTCCCTTAAACAATTAGCTGCTCCCTTCATTACATCAGTATCAGATTTACTACCAAAAAAAATTGCTACTTTCATACTAAAACCCCTTTCATTTAATGCATTATCTGTAATAATTCACTCCTGCTTTAAATATCTTTTGATCAAAGTTTCCTGGTATATTTTTATATAAGTCTTCTCCTATTCTTTCTGAATGTCCCATTTTACCAAGAATTCTTCCATCTGGACTTGTTATTCCTTCTATAGCTAACATTGAGCCATTTGGATTATAAGGCATGTCCATAGATATATTTCCATTTAAATCTACATATTGAGTTGCTATTTGACCATTTTTACTTAGTTTCTCTAATATTTCTTTTGGTGCTACAAATCTTCCTTCTCCATGGGAAATAGCAACGGAATGTATATCTCCTATATTAACTTCACTAAACCAAGGTGATTTATTGGAAGTAATTTTTGTTCTTATTATTGAGCTCATATGCCTATTAATTTCATTATAAGTTAGGGTTGCCATCCCCTCTTCAATATCAACTATTTCTCCATAAGGAACTAATCCAAGTTTAATTAAAGCTTGGAATCCATTGCATATTCCTAACATTAATCCATCTCTATTTTTTAGTAAGTCCATTACAGCATCTTTAATTCTTTCATTTCTAAATACATTAGCTATAAATTTACCTGATCCATCTGGTTCATCACCTGCTGAAAATCCCCCAGGTAGCATTATAATTTGACTTTTTCTTATTATTTCTTCCATCTTTAAAATAGATTCATTTAAAGATTCCTTATTCATATTATTAAAAATAAGCTCTGTTACCTCTGCTCCTTCTTTTCTGAAAGCTCTAGAACTATCATATTCACAATTTGTGCCTGGAAATACTGGTATAAATACTTTTGGTTTAGCTAACTTAATAATAGGCTTCTTTATTTCTTTTCTTTCAAATAAATTTAATTCAATACTTTCATTCTTTTCTTCTGTTTTTATTTTAAATACATTAGATAATTTCTCTTCTAATATTTCTTCTAATAAATTAATGTCAAAGTTAATATCATATTTTTTAAAAATTATAGCCCCATTTTTAATTGTTTTACCTATTGCTTTATAAGCGCAATCCTTAAATTCCTTATCTATATCAACTTCATTTATAACTTCTAAAACTAAACTACCATAGTTAAAGCCAAATAGTTCTTCCTTGTTTAAATTTTCAATTTCTACCCCAATTCTATTCCCTAAAGACATCTTAGTTAAAGCTTCTGCTATACCACCAAATTTAATTGATGATGCTGAAATAACTTTTCCTTCTTTAATTAACTTATAAAGTCTTTCTAAGTTATTTTTAAAGCCTTTAACCTTTAATGTCATCTCTTCATTTTTCTCTGCAATTAATAAAACTATTTTTGAATCAGCATTTTTAAATTCTGGAGAAATTATATCTTTTGCCTTTTCCACATCTACAGCAAAGGCTACTAGTGATGGAGGTACATCTAAATCCCCAAAGGTACCTGACATAGAATCCTTTCCTCCAATAGCTGGTATTCCTAAATCCATTTGTGCTTGATATGCCCCAAGTAAAGCTGCAAATGGTTTTCCCCACTTAATTTCATTTTTTCCTAATCTCTCAAAATACTCTTGAAGTGTAAGTCTTGCCTTTTTATAATTCCCACCCATAGCTGAAAGCTTTGTTATAGCTTCAATTACTGAATAATATGCCATATGGTATGGACTCCACATTCCCATTTCAGGATTAAATCCATATGTCATTAATGTTGCATCTTTGCTTTCTCCCTTTAATACTGGAATCTTTGCTGCCATTCCTTCTGCTGGTGTTTTTTGATACTTTCCTCCAAAGGGCATAAGTACTGTGCCTGCTCCAATAGTGGAATCAAATCTTTCTACAAGTCCTTGTTGTGATGAAACATTTAATTTTTTCAGCGTATTAATCCATTCTTCTTTTACATTCAAATTATCATTAATAGTGAATGGATATTTTTCTGGTGATTTAACTTTTACATTAGTTACTTGTCTTGCCCCATTTGTATCTAAAAATTCTCTTTTTAAATCTACTATATTTTTACCTCTCCAGAACATCTTAAGTCTATCAGAATCAGTAACAACAGCTACTTGTACTGCTTCTAAATTTTCTCTATTAGCTAATTCTATAAATTTTTCTTTATTATCTTTAGATATAACAACTGCCATTCTCTCTTGAGATTCAGAAATTGCAATTTCAGTTCCATCTAAGCCTTCATATTTCTTTGGAACCTTGTCTAAATCAATATCTAGACCTCTTGTTAATTCTCCAATTGCTACCGATACTCCACCAGCTCCAAAGTCATTACATCTTTTTATCATTATAGTTACTTCTTTATTTCTAAAAAGTCTTTGGATTTTTCTCTCTATTACTGGATTTCCCTTTTGAACTTCTGCCCCACATTCATTTATAGAATCTTCAGTATGTTCCTTGGAAGATCCTGTTGCTCCACCTAAGCCATCCCTACCAGTTCTTCCTCCTAATAGAATTACAATATCACCAGCTTTAGGTTCTTCTCTAACTACATTTTCTATAGGTGCTGCTGCTATTACTGCTCCTACTTCCATTCTTTTTGCAACATAATTTGGATGATATATTTCAGCAACTTCACCTGTAGCAAGTCCTATTTGATTTCCATAAGAGCTATATCCATGAGCAGCTCCTAAGGTTATAGTTCTTTGTGGAAGTTTTCCTTTTAATGTTTTTTCAATACTAACTGTTGGATCAGCACATCCAGTAACTCTCATTGCTTGATATACATAAGTTCTTCCTGATAAAGGATCTCTAATAGCTCCCCCAAGGCATGTAGCAGCTCCACCAAAAGGTTCAATTTCTGTAGGATGATTATGAGTTTCGTTCTTAAACATTACTAAGTACTCTTCATTTCCCTTATCAGTTTCAATATTTACTTTTATTGAACAAGCATTTATTTCATCTGAAATATCTAAATCTTCTAAAAGACCTTTTTTTCTCATTTCCTTCATAGTAATAACTGCTATATCCATAAGAGTTTCATCTCTATCTGTTTCTCCATATACAAAGTCCCTTGATTTTAAATATGCCTCATATGACTTTACTATTGGTGATGTGTAAAGACCTTCTTCAATATTTACACTTTCTATTGCTGTAGAAAAGGTAGTATGTCTACAATGATCTGACCAATAAGTATCTATAACTCTTATTTCAGTAATACTTGGATCTCTTTCTTCTTGTTTGAAATAATTTCTTATAAGCTTAAGATCTTCCAAGCTCATTGCTAAGCCCATTTCTTCATGTAGCTTTTCTATTTCTATGTCATTTTTATCTCTAAATCCATTTAATACTTCTACATCCTTTGGCTTTGGAAGAGTAGAATATAATTCTAAATTATCTATTTTAACTTCTCTTGAATCTACTGGATTTATATAATATTTTTTTATTTTATCCACTTCAGACTCTGATAAATTACCATTTAATACTATGATTTTTGTCCACTTAACTTCTATCTTATCTCCAGAAGTTAATATAGAATAGCATTCCGAAGCTGAATCTGCTCTTTGATCATATTGACCTGGTAAATACTCAACTGCGAAGGCAATTTCCTCTTCTCCTATTTCAATATTATTTTCATATAGTTCATCAACTGTTCTTTCTGAAAAAATAGTATGAAGAGCTTTTTTATAATCTTCTTCTTTAACTTCTCCTAATGTATATTTATTAATTAGCTTTACTGAATTTAATGTATTTATTCCTAAGTTATTTTTAAAATCTTCTAATAAGCTTTTCCCCTCTACATCATACTCATCCTTTTTTTTCACAAATATACATCTCAACATGAATCTTTATACCCCCCAAAGTTAATAGAATTGATTTATACGAACATTATTTTGTATGTTTATTTTATTTTTCGTAATTTCTACTTTAAGATTAGCATTTTAGTAGATATATGTCAACATTATCCTTTTATTTTATAAAATAATTCGTTATATTACGAACATTATTCTTTTCCACTCTTATTTTCCTTGTATGTATTGTTTCCTTTTTCCCTACTTTTAACTTTAAAAATTTATTTATTGTTGCTATTTATTTTATTTTTTTGCTAATACTAATAAAGACATTAAAAAGGTGGTGTTAATTATGAATAGAAATGCAAAAGAGAATTTAAATCTTACACTAAAAGAACTTTGTAATTGTGAGAATCATTTAAATACTGCCTACTTAAATTCAGAAGAATCTTATAACAGAAATGAGATTCATGAAGCCCTTAAAGCTGTAAGTAGTGCTGTTGATGCTGCTCAAGATGCTATTAGAAAATATAAAGATTAAAAGGAGTGTTTTGTATGGGACATAGACCTAATGCTAAAGATGAGTTAAAAGAAGCATTAAGTAGTATAAATCATGCTCAAGAATTGTTAAATGATGCTATTGATACTGTTGAAAAAGAAGAGAATAGACAATTATTACAAAATACATTAGCTAATGTAAATAAAGCAATAAATGCAACTAGAACTTCTACTTATGGATATAAGTAAAATAATAAAGACTGTAGGTCACCCTACAGTCTAATTAACTATCTTCTGTTGTTTTGAGCTTTTCTAGCTTTTCTACAAGCAGGACATCTTACTGGTTCGTTGTCAAATCCTTTTTCTTTGTAGAATTCTTGTTCTCCAACTGTGAATACGAATTCTGATCCACAATCTTTACATAATATCTTCTTATCTTCCATTTTTAAACCCTCCATTTTAAAGACTATTATAGTAATATTAATCTCTATAACGGAGAATATCATTATCTATCAAAAATCTTTAAATAAAATATTTTTAGTCAAATTGACTACTTTTCTATAATATCATATTTTATTCTATAAATCCATAAAAATTTAAATATATTTTTAAAAAAAGCAAAAAATACTGGTAGTTTAAAACTACCAGCAAAAGAAACCTACGTAACCCTTTAGGGTCATTTTTATTCTTATCAAATTTATCATTTAATATTCTAAAAAATTAAAATATTATTTTTATATTTCATTTCTATCCATTAATAATTCTAGTAATTCTCTAGAAGACTTAGACCTCATATTCATCTCTAACTCAATACCTGTAATTTTATTTTTCATTTTATTAATAAAATTCTCTGTATCTATGTTTCTATAATCTTTATTATCAAACCTTGTATCTTCAAGACTTAATTTAACAATTTCTAAAGCAATTCTTAACTCATTATTATAATCTTCTTCTATTGTTATTGGATTCTTTCTCATTTCATAGTTCATATTTTTTTCTTCTTTAATATTATATATTAAAAAATTATAATCATTAGGTTTTCCTAATAAATAATACTTTAAATTTCCATTCTTATAGAAATTCTCAATGGTATTAGAATGTTGACTAAAGTATATAGTTTCATTATCTAATATATCTGTAATTGCTTGAGAATGAAAAGCTATATTGTTAGGTCGAGAATATTGAACTATATCTCCTATGTAAATGCTAGAATAAATATCATTCCAATTTCTTAAGGCATCATCAATTGTATATTCTCTATATTTATATGCCCTTTTAAACTCTTTTCCAAAGTGCAAATTGAAAGCCTTTGCTGAAGTCCATGTGGAGGTTCTATTAGGTAAATCAGCTGAGTAATAAAACCAAGAATTAATACTTGTTGCATTTTTCTTATTGCCTATAAACTCCATCCCTCCAGCTCTTAAAACTTGAGAAACAAAATTAGTACAATCGCCTCCATCATTGATATAGTTATAATAATCTTTATTATGAGAAGTTGCCCATTTAAGTGCATATTCTCTCGCTAATTCCCTATTATAGTCATTATCTTTAACATTTGCTAAAGCATAGCTGTTATAACTAATTTTAGTTAATATTAAAGTCAAAACTATTATTAATAATTTTATTTTTATATTTCTCGTTATAATTTTCATATTTTATTTCTCCATATAAATTTCAATATATTATATCTTTTGAAATAAAATTAAATTTATAACACTTAAATTGAAATCATTAGTAGTATAAATAATATAGTAGATATTATAACAGATATTCTCATAATATTTTTCTCTTTACTTGGGTCTCTAGGTATAATTTTAAATTCTCTATTAACTATTCTTTTACGAGCCATTATACCTATAATTATTTCAGAAATAAGATACCCAAGAATAGGTGCAAATATACTTACTGCAATACCAGTAGAACTATTATTAAATACGCCTAAATATGCAAATAAAATAGTTATTATCAGTGATAAATATTCCATAGCTACAATAAACTTAATATTTTCATCTATTCTTTCCCAACTTTCATCAGCAAAAGATGCTGTTTTAAAGAAGCTAAAGCTCTTCTTTTCATTGTATACGCTACTTTTCCCATTCTTATCTAATATTTCTTTTAACTGATACATAAAATCCCCTATATTTTCAAGGGCTACAGTTAATCGAATTTTTCCCTTACTATACTTAATTTTCATCCAGCCTCCAGCATATTTAATAGATGGATAACTTATAGATACGATGTCATCATAAGGTATTATTATTTTCTTATTTTTCTTATTATATATTACTGCTTCTTCAGTTAATGTCACATTAATATATTTAAACCTTCTCAAAAATAAATAATATATTAGGGTTAATTCTAAAAGTAATACTATAAATATACATAGTATTATAAAAAATACAACCAAAAGGTCTATTGGATTAATCTGTGATACTTCTGACATTATAATGGCATAAGTACTTAAAAAGACAAAGCTTACAAATATAACTAATGCAATAAAATAATTTAAAAATGTTCCTCTTAAATGTTTCCTATACTTATACATACTCTCATCCCTTTCCCATAAAATATATATTTTAAAATTCTAATATAATATAAATTCAAAGAAAAAACTCCTTAAGGAGCATATTAAATGAATATTTTTAGTAATTTTTTAAAATTACATCAATGATTTGAATTTTAATATGGAGCTAATTAAATAGCTCCATATAAAATATTTATTAAACTTCCTTGTTTCCTTTTAACATTTCTCCAATTGCAGCTATACTTCCAAGGGAAGATAATGTTTCATTTGGTAATATAAGCTTATTAGCTGGGTTATTAGCCATTTCCTTAAGAGCTTCAACTTGCTTTAATGCTATAACAGTTTCGTTAGTTCCAGATTCTAATATTGCTGTATTAACCTTTCTTATAGCTTCTGCTTCTGCAATACTAATTTCTTCTATTGCCTTTGCCTTACCTTCTGCTTCAAGTAATTGAGATTCTTTTAAACCTTCAGCTCTTCTGATGTTAGCTTCCTTTTCAGCTTCTGCTGCAAGTATCTTAGATCTCTTTTCCCCTTCAGCCTTTTCAATTTGAGATTGTCTTTGTCCTTCTGCTTCAAGAATCATAGCTCTCTTATTTCTTTCAGCTTTCATTTGCTTTTCCATTGCTTCTTGAATTTCTGTTGGAGGAATTATATTCTTAATTTCAACTGAAAGAATCTTTATTCCATATGCGTCTGTAACTTCATCAATTATACTTAAAAGATCTTGGTTAATCTTATCTCTACCTGATAAAATTTCATCTAAACTCATGTTACCTAAAATATTTCTCATATTTGTTGTTGCTGAATAAACTATACCTGATCTAAAATCTTCGATATTATAAACAGCATCTTTTGCATTTAAAAGTTTATAGAAAATAACGTTATCAACTGAAATTTTAACATTATCCTTAGTAATAACTGATTGTGGTGGCACATCTAAAATTTGTTGTTTTGTTGAAACTTTCTTTCTAACAAAGTCTACAAATGGAATCATAAAATGCCATCCTGGCTCCAAAGTTTTATGGTATTGACCAAATCTTTCTACTACATATAAATATCCTGTATTTACAATCTTTATTGATGATAAGATTATAACTAAAACGAAAAATATTAATACTCCTATAATAACTAGCCCTACTATTCCTTCCATCTAAATTTCCTCCTCTTTTTTTATAATTAGCTTTATACCTTCAATTCCTATTATCTTAAAGTTTTCTCCAGATTTAATTTCTTCCCCTGTATTTAGTACAGTCCAGTAAATTCCATCTACCTTAACTTTTGCTTTTTCTATTATGTCCTCTTCTGCTTTCATTATTCTTCCAATGTAGGTCTCTTCCATTAAAGGTGTCCTTTTAACTGACTTTTTAAACTTCTTCTTTGCCCAAGGATATCCAAGTGAAACTGTTATTAAATTTATAACTAAGAATATAATTACTTGAACACCAAAGCTTATCCCAAAAAAGTCTGCTATCATAGCTGCAATTGCTCCTATAGTAAACCAAGCAAATAAAAAATTACTAGTTGCTATATCTATTATAATTGCTACTGCTGCAATAATAATCCATAGTATTACGGCACTCATACTTTCCCCCTCCTCTTAATATTAATATAATACTATTGTATCATTTTTTGAAAAAATTTGAAATTCTTAAATTTATGTATTTATTATATTATACTTTTTAACTCTTTACAATATCTTTTTTATCTTTTTATATAGTAATTATAACTATTTTAAAATTCTTTCTATGTCTTTTACTTTATTATCATTGATTTTCTATAGTTTTCCTTTTATTATTTAAATAGTTACTTTTGAATTTATTATCTTAAAAGAGTTAAAATATTATTATTAATATTTAGATTGGAGAGATTTTATGGACTTTATAAAAGTTGCTGCTGCATGTCCAATTACACGTGTTGCAGATATTGAATATAATTTAGAAAATATCCTTTTATGCCTTGAGGATGCACATAAAAATGAAGCTAAGGCAATTGTATTTCCAGAACTATGTGTAACTTCATATAGCTGTGGAGATTTATTTATGCAGTATAATCTTTTAGAAAAAGCTACTTTAGCAATTTCTAAAATAGTAGAGAAAAGCTCTAACTTAGATATGCTAATAGCAATTGGTGCTCCTTTAAACTTTAAAAATACCTTATTTAACTGTGCTTACATAATATTTAATGGAAAATTACTTGGAATAGTTCCTAAATCATATATTCCTAATTATAGTGAATTCTATGAAAAACGTTGGTTTAGTGAAGGTCTTGGAGTAGTTGATGAAAAAGTTGACTTTGACTTTCAAAAGGATGTGCCTTTTGGAACTAACTTAATTTTTAATTCTGGAAGCTATTCCTTTGGATTTGAAGTTTGTGAAGATCTTTGGGTTACTATTCCTCCAAGTTCTTATCTTTCTCTTTTAGGAGCAAATATTATAGGAAATTTATCTGCTTCCAATGAATTAGTAAGTAAAAAGGATTATAGAGAAGCTTTAATATCTAATCAAAGTGCTAGATGTATGTCTGCTTATATTTATTCATCTGCTGGAGTTCATGAGTCTACAACAGATCTTTTATTTAGTGGTCATCTGTTAATTTCTGAAAATGGAACTATGCTTAAAGAAAATGAAAGATTCCAAAGAGAAAACGAAGTTATTTATTCATTTATAGATGTCTTTAGACTAAATAGTGAAAGGCTTAAAAATATAAGCTTTAGAGATGCATCAAGAATACTTCCTTTTGATGCAAATATAATTAGTTTTAATTATGAAGAAAATAAGTTGAATAATTTTGATAGATATATAGATAGACATCCTTTTGTTCCTTCTAATGCTAAACAAAGGGAAGAAAGATGCAAAGAAATATTTAGCATTCAAGCTGCTGCACTTGCTAAAAGAATGGAGCATACGAATTTGAAAAAAGCTGTTATAGGTATCTCTGGAGGACTTGATTCTACATTAGCATTACTTGTAGTTGTAAAAACCTTTAAACTTTTAGGAATAGATAATAAAAATATAATTACAATAACTATGCCTGGCTTTGGTACTACAGATAGAACATATAATAATGCTTTAACTTTATGCAAAGAACTTGGTTGTGATTTAAGAGAAATTAACATAGTAAAAGCAGCCTTACAGCATTTTGAAGATATAGGTCATGATAAAGATATACATGATGTAACTTATGAAAATGTTCAAGCAAGAGAAAGAACGCAAATCCTTATGGATATAGCCAATAAAGAGGGTGGATTACTAATTGGAACTGGGGATCTTTCAGAACTTGCCCTTGGGTGGTGTACTTACAATGGAGATCATATGAGCATGTACTCTGTAAATCCATCTATTCCAAAAACTTTAGTTAGATATTTAGTTAGATATGTAGCTGAAAAAGAAGCTTCTAAAGAAGTATCTGAAACTTTATTAGATATATTAGATACTCCTGTTAGTCCAGAATTACTTCCAAAGGATGATAAGGGAGAAATTGCTCAAAAAACAGAAGATATAGTTGGACCTTATGAATTACATGATTTCTTCTTATATCACTTTATAAAAAATGGTTCTTCTAAAGAAAGAATTAAATTCTTAGCAGAAGAAGCTTTTAAAAATGATTATAGTAAAGAAGAAATTCAAAAATGGTTAGATAAATTTATTTATAGGTTCTTCACTCAACAATTTAAAAGAAGTGCTTTACCAGATGGACCAAAGGTAGGTAGTATATCACTTAGTCCTCGTGGTGATTGGAGAATGCCTTCTGATGCTTCCTTTAACTCCTTTAAGTAAATTAAAAAACACATTATGCAAAAACTGCATAATGTGTTTTTTAAATCTTTTTCTTTTTTCTATATTGCAATGGTGTCTTTCCTTTTAATTGTACAAATTTATTTATAAAATAATCAGTATTGTTATAACCCACTTGTTCTGAAATTTTATATATTTTCTCATTAGTATTTATCAACAACTCTTCTGCTTTACCAATTCTATAAGCATTTAAATAATCTTTAAAACTCATATTATATTGCTTTTTAAATACTTGTCCTAAATATGCGCTATTAATATAATATTTTTCACCTAAAGATTTTAAACTTAACTTTTCCATATAATGTTCTGATATTTCTTTATTAATATGATCTAATATTCCTTGGGAATTATTTTGTCTAAGTTGTACTAAATAATTTGAAAACTCCATTGAGAACTTCTTTAAATGCTTAGCACTTCCTCTACTCATATTCCCATTAAATATTCCTAAACTTATATACTGAGCTATTTTTTCTTGATTTACGTTTTCATCTATATTTTTAGCTATACTTATTAAATTACACAATAAATAATTAATATTTATAGATATAATTTCTAAATCTATATAATGATTTTTAAAGCTATTATAAAACTCATCAACACAACTTATAATCTCTTCTGTAGAATTTTCTTCAATTGCTTTAATTAAATTATCCATATACTTTTTTTCAATAGTATATGTTTTAGGATTATTCATTACATCATCATAATATAATATCTTACTATCCATGGAAAAGTTTGAAAGCATTTTTGCTATAATAGCTGATTTATATGATATTTCAATATCTTCAATTCTATTAACTCTTTGTCCTATATAAATGAAAAAATCATACATATACCCTTCCCTTATATAACTTATAAGATTTGATATATATTCCTTTTCATTAATACATTTTTCTCGTGACAGTCTTTTTTCATAAATAAATCCAACATCATAGCACTCTTTTTCATTATTTACATCAAATATAACGTTATAATAATCCTTATCTAGCCACTCTAGTATTCTTTTATATAAATTACGCTGTCCTAATCTTTTATCTTCATGAGACATATTTGAATATTTATCGTCATTATAGTTAACTTCAATATTTATATACCTAATTTCACTTTTATGATCAAGTTTATTTTTTATATAATTTACACTTTTTTTATCAAATCGCCCTGATATTAGCTCACATACATATTTATCATAAATAAGTTTTTCATTATTTTGTCTTTCTTCATTTTCAAGAGATACTTTAACATACTTTTCTTTTATTTTCCCTAAAGAATTTATAAGTTCATCTCTTTGTATAGGCTTTAAAATATAATCTTGAACATTATATCTTATAGCTTTTCTAGCATATTCAAATTCACAATATCCACTTAAAACTATAAAATTAATTTTTCTTTTTATACTTTTATATACATATTCTATAAGTTCAAGGCCATCCATTTCTGGCATTTTTATGTCTGTTATAACTAAGTCGATATCTTTTTCTTTTATTTTTTCAATAGCTTTCAATCCATTTTCAGCTTCATCTACAATTTCATATCCATATTTCTCCCAATCAATTAAAACTCTTAGTCCTTGCCTTATAAATGGTTCATCATCTACTATTAAAGTTTTAATCATAATACTCTCTCCTTTTTTTGAAATTCATCTATAGATATTTTTATTGTAATGTCTGTTCCTTCTCCTTCTTCACTATCAATTTCAAAACTCATATTACTATTAAAGTACATCTTCATTCTTAAATAAGCATTAAAAATACCTATACTCTTTTCTTCATTTAATGAATCAAAGTTGAAATTTTCTATACCATTTCTTATTTTATCTAGTATTTCTTTAGTTATTCCTTCTCCAGTATCAGAAATTTCCATATACAAATATTCATCATCCTTAAAAATCGAAACACTTATACCTGCATTATAAGAAATTTTCTCTATTCCATGAACACAGGAATTCTCTACAAAGGTTACTAATGATAACTTAGGTATTTTATAATTCTTACAGTCTTCTCTAACATAACAATTATAAGATAGCTTTTCACCAAATCTATATCTTTGAATATCAATGTAGTTATTTACAAACTTCATTTCTTCTTCTATTGTAATATTATCATTCCCCCAATTTATTGTTCTTCTAAGAAGAACAGAAAGCTTCTCAATTATTTCAGCAGTTTCGTATTCTTTTTTTATAAGACTTCTCATTCTTATAGTCTCTAAAGTATTAAACATAAAATGGGGGTTAATTTGGCTCTGTAGTGCTTTTAATTCTGCTTGTTTTGTGGCTAATTGTAGAATCTTTTTCTCAGCGTCTTCTTTAAAAACTACTTCTATTAGTTCTTTAATTTTAAGAACCATTAAATTATAGCTTTTCATTAAACTACTAATTTCATCATTTCCTTCAATACTATCTATTACATAAAACTCTTCATTCTCCACTTTACCTAAGTAAGTATTTATAAGCTTAACCCTATTTTCTAATGATTTTGATATTAAACTTATTATTATTGTTGGTAATACTAAATTGAAAATAATTAAGAGTGAAAAAATCTTTCTTGAATCTTTAAGATTTAAAAACAAACTTTCATATTCCTCTGTAAAAATAATATCCCAGTCATTCTTTGATTCCTTTAATTTAATTTTCTCATGAACCAAGACTTCATTCATATTTATTATATCTGTCTTTTTAAAATCTTCCTTTGGAGAATATATTCCCTTATTAGATAATAATATTAAGTCATCATTTACAATATATAAACTCTCTTTCATTTGCTCATTTAATATATTGCTTAATAAGGCTTCATAATTTATATCAATCTTAACAATTTTTTCTATTTTGTCATTAAAATAATCTAACTTCCTTACAATGCTTATAATTCTACTAGCACTATTATCAGGAAATATTTTTCTATCTTCATCATACTCAACTGTTATAGTTGTACTTTTATTATTATTACTATATTGTTTATACCACTCTTTATTTTTTACTTCTGGTGTCAATTTAAATATATTTGCACTATTTATTATAGTATTATTATCAACATAAACATTAATTCTATATATATGTTGAGGATTATAGTAATCTTTTATTGCAGTATTTTTTAATAGCTTGAAATAATTATCATAGTAATCCACTGGAAACTTATATTCACTTGCTATTATGTTATTTAAGTCTTCATCTGAATTTATATGATTAGTTAACATCATACACTCTTCTATAACAGCATTTAAATTAAAGGTTACCCTATCTATTACATGTTCTATATTAATTCTTTGTTCTTTTTTCTCATTACTTCTTACTGTATATAGCATTAAACTATTAGTAATAATCATGGGAATTAATACACAAACAATATAAATAATTAATAATTTATATTTAATACTATAATTATTTAATGAATACCTTCTC
>OGSQ01000307.1_pt1 | contig 23819 bp, 20 predicted proteins | sample 1573921 | NCBI WGS metagenome assembly OGSQ01 (sample SAMN03295832, study PRJEB24534) | human gut metagenome | isolation source: fecal sample 7 from infant 4 | host: Homo sapiens | place: USA: Pittsburgh, PA | collected 2014-07 | reverse complement strand
ATATCAAGGTTAGGTTGTATTGCCATATTTATACCATTAGCTATTACTTTAGATAAAGATTCGACTACAGTATCTACTTCTTTTGGAGTTACCATTAAATCACCGAAAGAAGGATTTAATATTTCTCTAATTAAATTATTTTTCTCCATTTTATCCATAGAGCTTAACATCTTGTAAAATTCAGTACCACTCTTAGCTTGCCTTGATAATTCATCTATTACTAAATCTATTGTGTCATTAGCTATTGTTGCCGCATGGACTACTGTAGGTACTCCTATTGCAATTACTTTAACACCTAAAGATTCCTCGTTAATCTTCATCCTATGATTTCCAACTCCAGCTCCAGGTGATATTCCACTATCGCTAATTTGAATAGTTCTATTTACCCTCTCTAGCTTCCTTGATCCTAAAGCATCTATGCATATTACAAAGTCAGGCTTTACTCTGTCCACTAAGCCTTTTATAACTTCTCCAGTCTCTATCCCAGTAATACCAAGGACTCCTGGTGAAATGCAACATACTGGTCTAACAGAGTCATCTATAGCATCAGGCATTACTTGTTTTAAATGCCTTGTAACCATAATTTTTTCAGTAACTCTTGGTCCCAAAGCATCTGGAGTAACATTCCAATTACCAAGTCCAACTACTAATGCAGTCTTTTCTTCTGGTGCATCTATAAGTCTTACTAAAACATTATCCACAACCTTTGAAACCTTATCCATAGTTTCCCCATCATAATGTGTAATTTCTGGGAAATCTATTGTGATATAATTTCCTTTAGGTTTACCAAGTTCTTCCCCTGCTTCATCACTTTCAATAGTTACAGTAGTAATTTTGATATCATCTTCAAATTCCTCATCTACTATAACTCCATCAGCTTCTCTTTTATTTTCCTTAGTATACATATCTCGTGCTTCAATTGCTAAATCAGTCCATACATTATTCATATTTACCTCCATAAAAACTATTATCCCTTTTATTTTTCCTTAATGTTTCAATTTAATACTTGAACTTATAAAGTTTCAATGATATAATCTAGTATGTTAAAAACGAACTCGAACGCAGATTTCCCCAAAGCTGCAAAAGAGGCCCTATAAAATTATTAAGGGGGTGAATTTGAAATGGCAAACATTAAATCAGCGAAAAAGAGAATAAAGGTTACTGAAGCTAAAACTGCTCAAAACAGAATGGTTAAATCAGCTTTAAAAACTGCTGTAAAGAAGTTTGAAGTAGCTGTTGCTGCAAAAAACGTAGAAGAAGCTAACGTTCTTTTCCCTAAAGCTGTTAAAGCTTTAGACATGGCTGCTCAAAAAGGAGTATGTCACAAGAACATGGTAGCTAGAAAGAAATCAAGATTAGCTGCAAAGTTAAACGCTATGGCGTAATCAAATAAGAAGCCGACCCTAAGGTCGGCTATTATTTTATCTATTTTAACATGAAAATTTTGAAAATCATTAATTCCATTTCCATATTTTTATCAACACCAGATGTCTTTAATTTATTTTCTGTATCTAAACAAATCTTCATTAATTCTTGTAATTGCTTTACAGTAAATTTATTACATTGATTTATTAATTTCTCACAAACAAAGGTAGGTAACTTAAATTTTCCTGATATATTATTAATATTTTCTCCGTTTTGAACAAATATCTTTATTTCATATAATCTTTTGAAATTATTTGCAATATTTGATATTATAAGCATATGCTGATCACTTGTAGAAAGCAATTCATTAAGTAATTCTAAAGTTTTTTCTACTTTTCTTTGAGAAATAAAGTCTATTAAATCAAATATATCATCTTCACTAGAATTTAAAATAAGTTTATCTATATCACCTCTAGTAATTTGTCTACCATCTGCATAAGATATTAACTTATCTATCTCTCTTTTTATTATATCGAAGTTATGCTGAACCTTTTCTGCAAAGTATCTAAGTTCAACTTTTCCAATTTCTTTTCCTTTTTCTTTAAATATCTCTTCAACCTTTTTATAGTATCTATCTTTCTTTAACTTATCAAAATAAACTACTTTAGTTAACTTTTCTAGAGATCTTATCTTACTACTTTTTTTAGGTGTATCTCTTTTATCATTAAATAAATAATACATTACCAGTATTGTATATGGAGGCAGATCCTTTAAATATTTTAAAACTTCATTATATAATTTAGTTAAAGAAGCATCACATTTATCCTTTAAAAAATTACTTCTATACACAACCACAACTTTCTTTTCTCCCATAAAAGGCATAGTTTCACATGCATTCATAATATCATCAAAAGTAGTAGTTAAGCCATCTAGTCTTATATAGTTTAAATCTAAAAGACTTTTATCTATAGATTTATCTACTATTAAATTTACTCCTTCTTTTATTAATTCTTCATCTAACCCACAAAATATATAAGAATTTTCTATTTTTCCTTTTTTTATTTCACCTTCTAAAATATCAAAATCTATCAATTTAATCTACCTTTCCTAATTAAAAACTAAAACATCATTATTAAATAAAATTATTTTGCTATAGCTACTATATTTGCAATCTATTATATCATAATTAGACGTAATTTTCCCTTTGGATAAATTAATTAAATATTCTTTATTATTATAACTTAATATCAAATTATTTTTATCCCTATAAATTTTTCCTCTATCTTTTAAGTTAATTACATTAAAGTCTTTATTTATATTATTAGATAAAGAAATCTTTTTATATTTTTCAATATTGATTCCCTTTTTCAGAAGAACTATCTCTTTTTCTCCTTTATAACTTATAGTTACTACACCTTCCTTATAATATTCTATTTTAGGTATAGGACTATAGATATTAACTACAAGGTAGACTAAGAATATTAAATTAAAATAAATTGCTCTTTTATAACCTCTCTTATAAAAATAAGCTGATATCATAAGAATTATATATGCAACTGCCATTAAATCATTAAGATAAAAAGACTTTGGTAAAAATACTAATAGTTTTTCTGATAAATAATCTATCCCTAAAGTTGAATAATAGAGAAGAAAACTTAAATAATTAAATATTATAGGTACCTTATAAAATAAAACAATAACATTTCCTAATATAACTATTACGTTAATTAATGGAATTAATATTAAATTCCCTAATAAAAATCCTATAGAAAATTCTCTAAAATACAATATCATTAATGGTATACTGAAAGCTTGGGCAGAAAGGGAAATTGCCGTTCCTTCCCTTAAAGCTTTCGGTAATTTATATAACTTCTTATTTAAATCCTTATTAAATACTATTATTCCTAAGGTTGCTATAAAACTTAACTGAAAGCCTATTTCAAATATGCTATAGGGCTTATATATAATTAATATTATTCCAGCTAAAGATAGCGAGGCAATTGGATTATAATTCCTCTTAAATCTAGGTGCAAGGCTTAATATAAGTAGCATTATATAAGATCTAACTGTTGATGCTGCAGCTCCAGTAAAAAGCACATAAAATATTGAAACTAAAATAGCAGTTTTTTCTCCTAATAACTTCTTTAGTAATGAATACACAAGAGCCATATGTAATCCAGATACAGATATAGCGTGTAATACCCCTAAATTCTTCATTACATCCTCATCTTCTTTATCTAAAAATTCATCATATCCAAAAGCTATAGATGTTACTAATGCTGCCCTTCTTCCCCCTATTTTTTCTTTAATTTTATTAAATATATCTTCTCTAACTTTATAGAGCCTTCCCTTTATATCTAAAGACATTATCTCTATACTTTTTAAGTTATAATCTCCAACAGTACCCTTTTCTATATTAGCATCATATATAAACTCTCCTACTGCCTCTATCTTGCTTCCAATACTAACATCCCCTATGTCCCCAGATAAATATACCTTTCTACCTTCTATCTCTCCTAGGCCGCCATAGCCGTATGTTTTTAATATCCTCACTACTTCTCTATTTTCAAATTCTATATTATAGTAAATAGAATTATTTATTATCGGTATTATAAAAAATAAGGATAACAGTATATAAAAAAATCTTTTTTCAGTTATTGACATAAAAATATAGTAAATAAAAAAACAGCCAACAATTAATATTGCTAGCCATTTATTTTTATATATTAATAAAAAAGAAATCGATGATAGAATAAAGGCAATAAATATATGCAGCAGAATATTTTCCTTGTTCTTATTATACAAATGGCTCACCTCATTTAAAGTCTTACCACTTTCTAATAATTAAACCTCCTAATAAGAAAATAAATAATAACCAAGCTGATATTATTAAAATTACAGGAGTAAAGGCTATCTTATATATAAATAATACTGCTACTATAGATAAAACATATGCTAATATTACAACTAATAATAGCTTAAGTCCGCTTAAATTGCCTTTAGAGAATACCTTGCTATTAATAATAACATCTATTATACTCATACCCCCTAATAAAAATAAGGCTATTAAACTGTAACTTTCTTTTAAAAAGTATATTGCAAAAGATGGAATTATAATAAATAACAAGGCTCTTAAAATTAGTTTCTTGTTACTATGTTCTTCCTTACCATAAAGAGCATTAATTAATATTACTGGAGTTACTATAATTAAATTTATTAATGCTATATAGTATTCCTTTTCTAAATTTCCTGATGTAAAAAAGTACTGGAAATTAAGCATTAAAATTTCTGATAATACTATTAAAGTATAAAAAGTTATTCCTCTTTTTATCCCTTCTTCAACTTCAGTATATCTCTTTCTTAAATTAAAAAATGATTTTATACTACTTTCTTCAGTATGAATATCAGCAATCTTTTTAAGCAACATAGAAAAGCTTTCTTTTGCTATTCCAACCTTAGCTAAACTAACTAATGATAAGTCTCCTAATGTTTTACCTTCAGCTACAAAATTATATCCATCACTATTATATAAAGAAACTATCTTGTTTTTCATCTCAGGGCGTACTCTACAATATATTCTAGCTTTAGAAACTACACTAACTAATTCTTCATCACTTAATTCTTGTAGTTCAACTCCTGATGTAACTTGATCTTCATTTGAAATCAGACCAATTCGTCTTCCAAAGACCTCTGCTTGAAACTTATTATCTTCAGTAAAGATAACTGGTAGAATTCCATCATCTAAAATATTTTTTATATCTTCTCTAGCATCATCAAATAATGGATTTTCTAAAGCAATTATTCCTACAAAGACTAAATTACTTTCTATATTTTCATAAGGTGAAGGTTCATAATTAAAACTCCTATAAGCAAACCCTTCAGTAAGTAGCCCTTCTCTAGAGAAATTTAAATCTGCAAGCTTTATTTTGATTATGTCTTCAGATGTTAATTCTCTTTCTATTCCATTAATAAGTATATGAGTACAATTACTTAAAAGGCTTTCCAAATCTCCTCTAGAGTTAGCTCTATATCCCCTCTTAGTTTTATTTACTGTAGTTATTATATCCTTACTTGAAGACCTATGAAGTTCAAATCTTCTTCTATTTGAAACATCCATACTTCCTTTATGAATAGAATGCTCCATTCCATACCTTGCATAAGCAACTTCATACATATTTCCTTTAATCCAATTATTATCATTATTAGACTTTGCATTATTACAAATAACTGAAATATCTATAAGTCTTCTTAAATTAATATCTCCTGAATCAATCTTATTAGAACTGTATATTTGATCATTACTATATAGCTTGTTTACATACAACTCATCCTTACTTAAGTTACCTATCTTTTCTAAGAATAAAATCTTAATGTTCTTAGATAGCTCTAAAACAGAAAAATTATTTATTGTAATCTTATCTTCTTCATATATCTTTTTTCTTATAAACTTCCCATAATAAATTATTATGAAAGGTATTAATATGCTAGTTATTGCAAATATCCCCTGAGCAAGAAGTACTATCTTATCAGTAAACTTACCTGGAAAAACTAGCATTAAGTTAACATGTACCAATATAAGACATAAGGCTATATTTAATACTTTGTTTTGAAGTTTTTTTATAATTAAGTCTTTTTTTTCATTTGTATTATTTATTATTTTTACTAATTTACCTAATTGAGTATTATTACCTACCTCAACTACTACACCTTTACCTTGTCCATTTTTTATTACTGATCCTCTAAAAAGCATATTATTAATTTCACCTATGCTACTAACATCATCTTCCATCTTAACAGAGTACTTTTCCTTAATGAAATTATCTCCCGTTACTCCTCTTTCATCTACTTTAATATCTTCTGAATCTATAATTCTAATATCTGCAGCTATTATAGAGTTTTTTCTAAAATATACTATATCTCCTTTTACAAGAGACTCTGCTTCAACTAGCTTTTCTATACCCTCCCTAAGTACTAATACTTGAGTAGTGTTTAAGTTTTGAAGAATTTCGATCTCCTTTTCTTTAAATACATCATGATATATTTTCATAATTAAAATAAATAAAATCAAACTTGACGTAATTATTGCCATAGGATAAAGGTTGTAATATAAGAAAAATCCTATAACTATTATAAATACATATAAATACCTTTGTTTTAATATTTCTAACAATAAATTTAATAAAGCTTTTTTATACGGAAGTGAAAGCTTATTTCCTTCTACCTCTCTTCTTATATTGCATTCAGCTTCATCTAGACCCTTATGTACATCACTTCCTAAATCCTCTACTACATTAATCCATGCATTTTTATAATAAGCTCTCATGACCCTCCTCCTTTCTTAACCCCATAGAATATCTATAATATGAATATAAACCATCTATTACTATATTTCGATATATAATAAAACAACCTAACACTTATAGTATAAGTTGTTAGATTGTTTTTTAAAAGAATTTTTTCAATATATACATGCTTCAATTAATAACTTACATCTTATATTTCAGCTTTTTGTCTTCGGATTAAATATTAAAGCCATAAGATATCCAAAGAAAATTGCAGCTGTTATTCCCGCTGCTGTACCTGTTATTCCTCCAGTAAAGGCTCCTAGAAGGCCTTGTTCTTTAACAGCTTTCATAGCCCCTTTAGCTAGAGAATTACCAAAGCCAGGTAAAGGAATAGTGGCTCCTGCCCCTCCAATTTCTACTAATTTATCATATATTCCAAAAGCACCAAGTATAACTCCGCTAGTTACAAATATCACTAATATCCTAGCAGGCGTTAATTTAGTTGTGTCCATCAATATTTGACCTATAACACATATAATACCACCTACAATGAATGCACTTACATAAGTCATAGTATTATCTCCTTCCTATTTGTTAAACTCTATAGCAACAGCATGAGCTATTCCTGGAATACTTTCACCTTGCAGCGATGATGTAGTACTCATTAATGCACCAGTTGATACTAATAGCATGCTTTTTAATTCTTTTCTAATCATTTTTTTATAAAAGTATCCACAGGAAACCACTGCAGAGCATCCACATCCACTGCCACCTGAATCAGTGTTTTGCAATGTATCATCATATATCATATCTCCGCAATCAAAATAGTTTTCTCTAATGTCATATCCGTATTCTAATAATAGTTTGCTTATAATTTCCTTACCTACCTTACCTAAATCCCCAGTTACTATTGCATCATAAAATTTAGGTTCTCTTCCTGTATCTTTAAAATGTCTTGAAATTGTATCTACTGCAGCTGGAGCCATAGCTGCTCCCATATTATTAGGGTCCTTAATTCCATAGTCTTTAACTACACCAGTCGTAATATGAGTTACTTCTGGAAAATCTCCTTCTTTAGCTAGAACCATTGCTCCTGCACCAGTTACTGTCCATTGAGCTAAGGGACTCCTTTGAGCTCCATACTCTAAAGGAAATCTAAATTGCCTTTCTGCTGAACTAAAATGTGAAGATGTTGCTGCAACAACATAATTTGCAAAACCACCATCCATCATCATAGAAGCAACACTTAAAGATTCTGACATAGTAGAACATGCCCCATACAATCCAAAGAATGGTATATTAAGCTTTCTTGCTGCAAAAGAAGAAGATGTTAATTGATTTAATAAATCTCCTGCAAATAGATAATCCACATCCTCTTCTGTTAAATCCGCCCTATTAATTGCTGCTGTAATTGCTGTATATATCATTTCACTTTCAGCCTTTTCAAAACTCTCTTTACCATATAAATCATCATTTAATATCTCATCAAAGTATTTACCTAAAGGTCCCTCCCCTTCTTTTGGACCAACTATTGAATAAGTAGCAACTATCTTTGGAGGTTTATTTAATTTTACTGTTTGCTTACCAAGCTTTTTTGTATTAGTATTTTCCATAATAAATTTCACCTTTCTTATGTAAACAGTTGAATAATATAATAAATAACTCCTACTATCACTGAGCTACCTATTCCATAAACTAAAACTGGACCTGCAATTGTAAACATCTTTGCTGCTACCCCAAAAACAAAGCCCTCTTGTTTAAATTCTATAGCTGGAGCAACTATTGCATTAGAGAATCCTGTTATAGGTACTACAGTCCCAGCTCCAGCAAACGTTGCTATCTTGTCATATATTCCAACTCCAGTTAATAATGCCCCTAAAAATACCATTATTATTGGAAGGATCATTTTTATATCATCTTCTGGAAAACCATATTTTATCAATAACTCTTGAAAGATTTGACCTAGTGTACAAATAGCTCCTCCAACTAAAAAAGCTCTAGAACAATTTCTAGCTATTTTAGGCTTTGGATTAGTTTGCTCTGCAATAGTTTGAAACTTTTCTTGTATCTGCTTTTCTGTAGGTCTTTTTTTCTTTACCATAATAATTCTCCTTTCAAATATTTATCCGATCACTACCATTGCTAACACTCCCACCTTATATAAGTGGGAGCTAAGCACTGCTACGTGCCTGGATTAGTTCTTCTAACCTTCAGATTGAGCACGGGGTATTCCTGTTAAGAGAACTCCACCTGAAGATAAGAATCACTTTATAAGTTTATTATTCCACTTTATACAAATATAACACTGGAATTTAATTGCAAATATATAATTACTCTTCCCCTTTAGATAAATTAAAAGTAAAGACTATATTCCAAAATTCAAATTAGTAATTAAGGGCAAATAAAAAAAGCCGTCATTGACAGCCTTTTTATTATACTTAATACGACAAATTTTTTATTTTAAATATACATTTATTCTTTTAATTTCTCTCTCATTATCACTAATACTTTCTTCTCAATTCTAGATACTTGAACTTGGCTAATTCCTAAAAGTTTAGCTACCTGCACCTGTGTTTTATCCTTAAAATATCTAAGCATAATTACTTGCCTTGACTTACTATCTAAGCTTCTGAGAGCTTCTTTTAAAGCAATTCTATTTATCATATCAGTATCATCTTCACCTTTTTCACTTAGCTTATCTATAAGTAAAACTGGTGCTCCATCATCTTGATGAATAGTATCATAAAGGTATTGCATGTTGACTGAAGATTCTATGGCAAACATAATTTCTTCTTTTTCAACTCCTGAATATTTAGATAGTTCTTCAATAGTAGGTTCTCTATCTAATTCTTTAGTTAAAGCTTCTTTGTCAAAATGAAGTTTTCTAGCTAAGGTCTTCACACTTCTACTAACTTTTATTATTCCGTCATCTCTAATAAACCTTTTTATCTCTCCTATAATCATAGGAACTGCATAAGTTGAAAACTTAACATTAAACTTATCATCAAAGTTATTGATAGCTTTAACTAGACCTATAGAGCCTATTTGAAAAATATCTTCATAATCATAGCCTCTATTAAGAAACTTTTTGCTAATGGATGAAACAAGAGGTAAATTCATTTCAATAACCTTATTCATAGCCTCTTGGTTACCTTCCTTGGCTAGAGGTATTAATTGTGAATTCTCTTCGTAATTATACACCTCTTTTCTTACAATTCCATTGTCCATATATTTCACCTAACTTACTATATCAAATTTCTTTTTCATAATAACTTTAGTTCCTTTTCCATCTTCACTTGCTACCTCTAAATTATCCATAAATGATTCCATAACTGTAAATCCCATACCTGATCTTTCTAATTCTGGCTTAGAAGTGTATAATGGTTCCATCGCTTGTTCGATATTAGCAATACCTTTTCCAAAATCTTCCACACTTATTGTTACTTCATTTGCAGAAATACTAGCTTCTATTCTTATTATTCCCTCTTTTTTGTTTTCGTAACCATGAATTATAGAATTTGTTACAGCTTCTGATACAGCAGTCTTAACATCTGATAGTTCCTCAATAGTTGGGTCTAACTGAGATACAAAGGCAGCTACTGCAACTCTTGCAAATCCTTCATTTTGAGATTTACTCATTAATTCTATACTAATTTTATTATCCACCATTTTAAACCCTCCACTAAATATTCATTATCCCTTCATCAACATTTCTATAAACATTAATCAGCTTATACATACCTGAAATCTCAAAAACTTTATTAACTGACTTATTAATTTCTACTATGCATAGTCTTCCATCCCTATTTTTCATTTTCTTATGTCTTCCTATTACAACTCCTATTCCAGAGCTATCCATAAATGTAACACCACCAAAATCTAATATAACTTTTTTTATGTTATCCCTATCTATTCTATCATCTATCTTAACTCTAACTTCTTCAGCGCTATGATGATCTAATTCCCCCATTAAATTAACAATTAACTTATCTTCTACTTTATTAAATTTTAAATGCATCCTTAAACTCCAAAGTTATAACCTTAGAGTATTCACCTCCCTTTAATAAATTTCCACTCTTTTCCATAATTCTAACATACTATTTTATTCACAGTCAAATATAATTATGTAATTTATTGTAAATTTATTTTAAAACTTTAAACTATATACCTAATTTGTCATAAAAAAATTTATAATCATAGTAAAATCAAATTAATAAATTACAATCAATAACACAAAAATGAGGCTATTTTCTCAAATAGCCTCATAAAAAGTTTAAAATTAAAATTTTACTTCTTCTTATATTTATATATTTCATTCTTAATATTTATATAAAAATCTTCTAATGTCTCATTTTCATTTAATATTAATGTTTCAATTGCATCATCAAGGCTATTCATTGAGTAAATATTAAAATCTCCAGCCTCAATTGCTTCTTCAACTTCTGGAATCAATATTAATTCATCTATATTAGATGATGGAATTAATACGCCTTTATTTTTTACACTATCTAAAAGGCTGCAAACTCTAAAAAATCCCTCAATCTTCTCATTTACTCCACCAATAGCTTGAACTTCACCTAATTGATTTATAGATCCCGTTACAGCTATATTTTGCCTTACAGGTCTTTTACTAATAGAAGATAAAATACAAATAGCCTCTGCTACAGATGCACTATCTCCATCAATTATTCCATAAGCTTGTTCAAAACTTAAATAGAAGTCCACAGGAATATCATCATATGGGTCTATAATACTATTAAATAGACCTTTTAAGATATTTACAGACTTTTCATGGATTTTTCCACTTAACCTGCTTTCTTTATGAATATCTATTATCTTCCCTGTTCCCTTATGAGAGACGCATGTTATTCTAAGGGGTTTCCCAAAAGAGTAATATCCATTATTAATAACAGATAACCCATTAATAACTCCTACTTTCTCTCCTACTACTGAAATTAATATTTTCTCTTCCTTATATAGCCTATCATATTCCTCTTCAAACTTTTCTCTAGAATATACTACATCTCTAATAGAATTACCATCTATTATTTCTTGCTCTTTACTTTTAGCTACATTATTTGATAATATCAAAAGTTTATCTATTTCTGAAATATCTACATTAACCTTAGCTTTGCTATTAGCTTTTCTAGCAAGGTATTTAATAATTTCTTTTATTGCTTCATTAGATATTGGAAGTAATAAATTCTCATCTACTTTTCTAGATATAGCTCTTTCAACATATGAAATAACATTGTCATTAGCTTCTACAATAGGATAAAATTCTGCTCTTAATTGAAATAGCTTACCAAAGTCTTCATCTAAACTATATAAGCTATCATAAGTCTCCATATCTCCAATTAAAATAACCTTAACATTAATTGGGATAGGCATAGGCTTTAATGTATTAATAGAAATAACCTCATAATAAGCCTTAGAAATATCATAAGTGATTTTACTAGTCATAAGCGCCTTCTTTAAATGATAATATGCGTATCCATTACTAGCTAAAGTATTCATTCTCACTATTAAGCAACCACCATTTGCCCTTAATAATGAACCACTATTAATTAAGGATACATCTGTTGTATAAACTCCATTATGATTTTCAAATTCTAAGAATCCCATTAAATTATTTATACTTGGATCTTCTTCAAATATTACAGGTGGAGACGAAACTAAGCTATTATCTACTAATAAGTGAATATTGTATCTATTTATAGCATCATAAATCCTCTCCTCATCCTCATCAAGACTCATAGTATAAGAATTTATTATTTCTTTTTCAACTAATATAAACAATCTTTCTAAATATTCATAGGCATTATCATCATCAATAAATTCAAACAACACCTTATCTTTAACAGATTCCATCTCTTTAGTTAAAAAATCACCATAAAGTTCTTTTAATTTATCAATGGAACTTACCTCTATTTCTTTTATCTTACTAAGGACAACCTCTGCCTTCTTTTTTAAAACTGTGGCTTTAGCAACAATAATTTCTTTTTTATTTTTTTCTAAAGTATCATATTCCTTTTCACTTATAGCTTTACCATTTATTAAAGGGATAAAGGCAAACCCCTTGCTAGTAATCTTCACCTCAAATTCATCTTTCTTAGCAACTTCCATTAACTCACTTATATAATTATTTCTTTTACTTTGCACCTCTTCAATTAATTCATCTTTTTCATCTTCTGAAGATGTATTATAAAACTCCTCTACTATATCAACATAACTATCTCTAACCTCTTTTAATACTTCAACTAACTTCTTTCCATTTCCATTATCAATAAAAAGTACTTCTGGCTTTTTATAATCTTCTAGGATAACATAGCAAACATCTTTTGGAGGTGGTAAATACTTATACTGCTCCTTTATATATGCTGTAAGCTTTTCTAATTTTTCTTTTGAAAACGAATCTATTAAATATACATTGTAACCTTCCTTTTTTATACTAAGAGCCCTTCCTATTTTATCGTACTCTGAATCTAGTTCAGGAATAGTAGTAACTGTTCCTTTTTCTTTTAATTGCTTAAATTCAAAATTAAACTTCACTTCGTCAAAAGTTAATTTTCTAATCATAATATTCCTACCTTCAAATTGACTTAGCAATTCAAAAAAAGCAGTCCCCCCCTTTATTAATTTATTTACTATATAAATATTCTTATAAGCCATATTAGGGAATAGAAAAATAAATTAATTGCTATAAATATAGTCTATTATATGAATACTACTAAAAACTCATACCATAAATAAATTAAGAATGAAAAACGAACCAATTAATATAGTGATTTATTCCAAGTTACCTAAATGCAAATAAGAGCTATTGCTTTAGAGGATTTTAATCCACTAAAACAATAGCTCCTATAATTCTAATTTGTTATTAAGCTTTATATTCTATAGCTATACTTATTTCTTAATTACCTTTTTGTTATTTTTAATTACATTAATGATATGAAGCTTTCTACTGCTTCATCTGCTTTCTTATAATCTTCATCAGAAGGAACAAAACAGAATGATAATCCTGGATCTACAGTCTTTAACTTTAAATCCTTAAGTCTTACTGTTAACATTTTTACACCTTCTCCACTCCATCCAAAGGATCCAAATGCTAATGCAGCCTTTCCTCTATTTATTATTGGATTAACTAGAGATAATAAATCCCAAGAAGGTTTAACTGCATCTTGATTTATAGTAGGAGACCCTATCATAAATCCTTTTGCCTTTTCAAGCTTTGCTATGCATTCTTCTAAAGGAATAGAAGTTATCTCTATTATATCTGCCTTATATCCCTTTTCTTCTACTTTTTCTTTTAAGTATTTAGCCATTTCTTCTGTATTTCCATATGCAGTAATATAGAAAATCTCTATCTTTTTATCATCTACTTTTTCTTCAGTAGCCCATTCTTTATATAGATTTAATATCTTATCAATATTTTCTATATGAACCGGTCCGTGGCTAGTCCCAATGCAATCAAAGTCTAAACCTTTAATTTTATCAAGTCCCATTAACACAAATCTTTTAAATGGTCCCATTATACAATCAAAGTAATATTTCATTTCAGCAAAATAATCTTCATTTAAGCTTGACATTATGCTTCCTTCTGGACAATAATGTGATCCAGTGAAATCACATGTAAATAGCATATTTCTTTCTTTTACAAAAGTAAACATAGTATCAGGCCAATGAAGATTTGGAGCTGTTATAAACTTTAAAGTAGTTTCCCCAAGTGATATTTCTTCTCTAGCTTCAATATATTCAAATTCTCTATTTAAAATATTTTTTAAATAAGTTATTGCAGCCCTAGTCCCAACTATTTTTATTTCTGGATAATCTTCAAGCAAATTAATTAATGATCCACTATGATCTAATTCAGTATGCTGAACTATAACATAATCTACTTTTTTATCACCAATAACATTAGTTAAGTTCTTTTTAAATTCATCATAAAAGCCTGTCTTAACAGTGTCTACAACTGCAATTTTTTCATCATTAATTACATAAGAGTTGTAAGTTGTTCCTTTTTTAGTTTCCATTATTATATCAAATACTTTTAAATCTGGGTCTTTAACACCAACCCAATAAATGTTGTCCTTTAGCTTTTCCTGTAACATATACCTGCCTCCAACTTCAATTAGTCCTTCGTAATACTAGTAATATTTTACCATAAACTCATTAGTCAAACAATTCTATTTCGACTTTTTAGTATATTTTTCAACTTTTTTCACTATTGTGATATTATGGATTTATTCCATGGCTAACATTTCTAATACTCCCATAATCTAAAAGTGGGAGCTAAGCACTGCTACGCGCCTGGATTAGTTCTTCTAAACTTCAGATAGAGTGTGCATCCTGCGCTCTGTGAAATTGATTAACATAAAATGCAAGATTTTGGTTCTCTACTTTTAAGAAAACTCTATCTGAAGCTAAGAATCACTTTATCAGAGATGAAAGATTATCTATCTCTATTATATATTCATAATGAAGAGCTCTTGTTAATGAAACATATAGAAGTCTTTGATCTAACAAAGTATCACTATAGTTTTCTTTACTCGGATTATAAATAATTGTTGCATCAAATTCTAATCCTTTAGTTAAGTACGATGGAATTATAACTATATCATCATTATTTTCTTTTTCATTGCCTTTTACTAAGGAAATATTTTGAAGTTTATTCTTTTTTAATATTTTCTCCAATATTTTTCCTTCTTCTAAGCTTTTAGTTATTATCCCTATACTACTTTTCCCATTATTTATAATTTCATCAATAACACTAAGGATTTTTCCAGCTGCCTCTTTTTCATTTGAACATTTAATAATTTTAGGTATATCACCATGTCTTAATACAGGTTTAGCTTTTTTTAAATCTAATTTTTGTGCTTCTAAGGATGCATTAGCAAACTCAATAATTTCAACTGTAGATCTATAGCTTTGAGTTAATTGTATGTAGGTAGCATTTCCTTCAAAAACCTTATCCACTATATCATTCCAGTCTCTAATTCCTTTATAATAATAAATCCCCTGACCTATATCTCCAACTAATGTTAATGAATTCCCCTTAGTTAATCTATTTATTAAATATACCTGGAAAGGATTATAATCTTGAGCTTCATCTACTACTATATGAGAGTACTTAGACTTTTCATCGATTCCCTCAAGCAACATATTAATATATAAAATAGGGGCTAAATCATCTTCATCTATTATCCCCTTATCATAATTTGAAATTACTTCTTCTTTCATATAATTAGATATTTCTTCTGGGATTTTGCCCATAGTTGCCATATCGAATAATTCATTATTTTTAAATAAATCTATATAAATATCTTTTGAATTAATTCCTCTCCAGGCCTTGAAATAATCATTCATTACCTTCTTTGAATTGCTCCTTATATTATCCTTTATAGCATCTCTTTCTGAGTATATTTCTATAAGCTTTTTACGTCTTTCTCCACTATCTTCATGCTCTCTTTTTACTTCTTTAATTTTCCCGTCCCAATCTAAATCTACTTGAAGGCATAGTATTTCTATTTTTTCTTTTATTTTTAAGTTTAAATACCTTTTTATTTCATCTTTTCTCTTATTAATAGGGTAACTTTTTAAATCCTTTAGATAAAGTCTCACTATTTCTCTTTTATTAAATAGAATATACCCACTAATAGTAATGTTATCTATGTCAACGGAAGCCCCCTCTAAAATTGCAATATATCTATCAATAATTTCCTTAAATGATAATGTACCTTTTATTTTAGAGGAATTAATAATAAGCCTACTTCTTAGAGTATCTTCATTTTCAATTATTTCTCTAAGTTTTTCATCCTTACTTTTAACCTTGAATTTTGATTTTAAAAACTTAGAAACAAGCTCATGAAAAGTAGTTTGATTTACTTCTTCTACTCCTAGATTTGGAAGTATATCAGAAATATAATTTAAAAATAATTTATTTGGTGCTAAAACTAATATATCTTTACCTTTTATAAGTTCTGAATACCTATATATTAGGTATGCAAGTCTATGTAATGCCACTGTAGTTTTTCCTGATCCAGCAGAACCTTGAACTATTATAGGAAGATTTTTAGGCCATCTTATAATTTCATTTTGCTCTTTTTGAATAGTAGCAACTACTTCCTTTAGCTTCTTCCCCCTACTCTCTTCTAAATTAATCTTTAAGAATTCATCTACTAAATCCGTTTCTTCTATACCACTTTTGACTATTATTTCATTTATTCCTTCGTCAAATATTTCTTCTAAATTACTATTCTTAAATAAAAATTTTCTCTTTAAAGAAAGGTTTCCTTCAATTATCCCATTAGGTGCTTTATAATAAGAATATCCACCTGTTCCGCTATAATAAAGATCTGCTACTGGAGTTCTCCAATCTACTACTATCTCTTCTCCATCTTTTGTAGAACTGATAGATTGTTTCCCAATGTAAATACTCTCTTCTTGACCTTTTACTTCTCTAAAATCAACTCTCCCAAAATAAGGTGCCATAGCCGCTTCTTCATAATTTTGGATATCTTTTTTTAAGAAAGAACTAATTTTTTCAGTAGTTTCTTTCTCTTCATTATAGTTTCCTTTTGCTTCTTTAGTTAAAGCTCTAAGTTTTTCCTCAATAAAATCATAACTTTTCCTTTTTTCTAAAAGCTCTTCATTTATTTTCTCTCTTTTATTTTTTAAAATTTTTCTTTCTAAGATTAAACCTTCCTTATCCATCCTTGTACCTCTATTTCCAACTACTATAAGTTGTAATAAATAATTTAAAATTAAAACATAGTTAATTCAATTATAGGATATGTAAAATCTAAATTCAATGTGATTAAAGATTTCTCTATATAAATTGGCATTATTTACTTTATTAAAATTATCTACTATATTGTATATTATTATTCTAAAAGTTTTTATATAAAAACTTAAACTATATTATGAAATTTGCTGATTTTCCTTATCTAGTGTGTTAGAATTCTTATTGTAAAGGAGTGGTTAATTTTGTCTAAACAAACTAAGACACCAAACTATATTAAAATTGCAGTTGATATTGCTCATAGAATAATAAATAATGAATTCCTTGAAGGCGAAAAAATCACTGGAAGAACTACTTTAGTAAGCATTTACAATGTTTCTCCAGAGACAATAAGAAGATCTTTAGCCTTACTTAAGGATATGGATGTTGTTACTGTAAATGAAAAAAGTGGTATTATAATTAATAATAAGAATGCAGCAAAAGAATTTTTATATAAATTTAAGACTAAGTCAGATTTTACGAATTTAAATAATGAAACCTTTGATTTAATTAAAATGAGAAATGAAATTGATAATAAACTTGAAAAAAATATTACATCAATTATAGAATTTGCCACTCAACTTAGAAATGTTGGTTCTATTATTCCTTTTGAAAATATAGTTAAAAAAGATAGTGTAGCTGTAGGTAAAAGCATTGGTGAATTAAACTTCTGGCATAATACAAAGGCAACAATCATTGCAGTTAAACGAAATGGAGACCTATTCTTGTCACCTGGCCCATATTTTATAATTAATACTGATGATATTATAGTTTATGTAGGTGATGATTCTGTATTGGAAAATGTTAAAAACTACATAGATAATTAAGATATTCAAAGACTACCTTAATTAATGAAGAATGAAGAATTATGGATGTAATTCCTTCGGAATTACTAAATTTAAATTTATTCAAGAAGTCTTTAACATATTGCGTTGGTCGACTTGTAGCCTGCGACCGAGATAGATCATAATATGTTAAAGACTCCTTTACAATGTTAATATTATATTATACCTCGAAGTATATTATACTTGAATCATCCCTCTTTTTTAATCTTGGATAGTTATTGCATTGGCTATCTTCCTCTTGACTTAAGTATAAATTATTATATAAATCGTCTATGTTAGTTTCTTTAACAATATCAATAAAATCTGAATATCCTTTTGCTAAATTAAAAGTATCATAATATTGAGAGAATCCATCCGAAGTTAAGCTAATAGATACCTCTTTAGATATATATATCTTTCCATATAATCCATTATCAATAGCCTCTTCATTTAGCTCTAATATCCAATATCCATTAATCCTATTTTTCATCTTTCTAACATCAAGCACTTCATTATCACAATATTTTCTAGCTTCTAAAATTGATACTTCCTTCTCCCTAGATACTTTTACCATAGAATCTAATATTTTTTCTTCTAATTCTATTATTCTCTTATCTACTATCTCTACTGCATTATCATCTTTTTCTTTATATATTAAAGTACAATCTCCCATTACATAATACTCTAATTCCTTGCTATTAAATCTTACTAATGCTATTGCAGCACAAGGATAATCTACTTCATCTAGATTTTCGTATTCATCATATGTAATGTAACTTTCTTTTACTTCTCTAATAGCAGATTTCATAATATCTTTAAGGCTCTTAGAAGAATTTATATTATTTATTAAATAATCATTTATTTTATCAACATACCAAAGAGCATCTGTTTCTTTTTCTGTTATTCTTTTACCAGTGATTCCTGTTGCTCCATCTAATACCCAAGCAGCACCATCAATTATAGTAATTTTATCTTCATTAGGTTTAATTTCAGACCCTTGTTTTGATAGATATTTTATATTTCTCATATAAACTCACCCCTATAAATATTTTTATTTCTTCATAATGCTTTTCTGACATATATAAATTATATACCTTAATTATAGATATATATAGTTTCAGCTAAAAAAATAGACAATTACGCAAGAAGTTATAACTCTCATTAAATATAGTTAAATTAATTAATAATATATAATTCTTCTATAGTCTCCTTATGGATTTTTTACTAAAGTAAAAAACTCAGCACTAGCTGAGTTTTACCCATAATTTTTTCATTATTTCATTTCTTCATTTTTTATTATTTTATTTTTCCACTCTTCTAATTCTTAAAAGAGTGTATTGGTGCTGGTATTCTTCCACCTCTTTGAATAAATAAAGATGATGAGTATTTATTTACTGGCATTACTGGCGCTGTTCCAAGTAATCCACCAAATTCAACTAAGTCTCCAACCTCACAGCCTGGTGCTGGTATAACTCTAACAGCTGTAGTTTTATTATTTATCATACCTATAGCTGATTCATCTGCTATCATGGCTGCTATAGTTTCAGCTGGTGTATCTCCAGGTACTGCTATCATATCTAGTCCAACTGAACATATTGCTGTCATCGCTTCTAGCTTTTCTAAGTTTAGTGAACCATTTAATACTGCATCTATCATACCTGCATCTTCAGAAACTGGTATAAATGCACCACTTAATCCTCCAACATGACTACATGCCATAACTCCACCTTTTTTAACTGCATCATTAAGTAAAGCTAGAGCTGCTGTAGTACCATGAGTTCCTACTACTTCAAGTCCCATCTCTTCTAATATATGTGCAACTGAGTCACCTACTGCTGGTGTAGGTGCAAGAGATAAGTCAACTATTCCAAATGGAACTCCTAATCTTTCTGAAGCTTCTTGTGCAACAAGTTGTCCCATTCTAGTTATTTTAAAAGCAGTCTTTTTAATAGTTTCCGCTAATACATCAAAAGACTCTCCCTTAACCTTTTCTATAGCTCTTTGAACAACTCCTGGTCCACTAACTCCAACACTTATAACCTTATCTGCTTCTCCAACACCATGGAAGGCTCCTGCCATAAATGGATTATCTTCAACAGCATTACAGAATACCACAAGCTTTGCACAACCAAAACCTTTAGTTTCCTTAGTGTTTTCTGCAGTTCTCTTTATGATTTCTCCCATATGCCTAACTGCATCCATATTTATTCCAGATCTTGATGAACCTACATTTACTGATGAACAAACTTTACTAGTCTTTGCTAGTGCTTCTGGTATTGATTCTATTAAGATTTTATCTCCTTTAGTATAACCTTTTTGAACTAAAGCTGAAAAACCTCCAATAAAGTCTACTCCTAAAGTTTCTGCTGCCTTATCTAAAGTTTCAGCAAACTTAACATAGTTTTCTTCATCAGTTGCTCCTGCAATTATTGATATAGGAGTTACTGATACTCGTTTATTCACTATTGGAATACCAAATTCATTTTCAATTTCTTTCCCTACCTTAACTAGGTCCTTTGCACTACTTACAATCTTATTATAAATTTTTTCTCTAGCCTTATCTCCATCTGAATCTATACAATCTAATAAGGATATACCCATAGTTATAGTTCTAATATCTAATTTTTCTTCTTCAATCATCTTTATTGTTTCTAAAATATTATTGCTGTTCATCTCTTAACCTCCAATATAATAATTATAAGGTGTGCATTGAATTAAATATTTCTTCTCTTTGGATTTTCACATCTACTCCAAGCGCTTCTCCCCTTGCAACTAATGAACTCTTAATTTCATCAAAAGAGGTGTTTGATTCGTTCAAATCTAACATCATTATCATTGTAAAATACTTGTCCATTATAGTTTGATTAACATCTAAAATATTAATATTTAAATCTAATAACTTATTGCTAATACCTGCAACTATACCCACCTTATCTTGTCCGATTACTGTTAAAATAGCCTTCATACACTTCAACTCCTACATTATTAATTTTCAACAAAAAGTTATTATAATTTTATCTCTAGTGCAAATATTTGTCAATTAATTAACATTATTATTCGTGTTTTATATTTTTTAAATCTATAAAAATAAGTAAGTTTACTTTACTGATAATTTTATATAGCGATAGACAATACTTATATCTATAATATTTTCAAATAAAAATTCACCTCAAAAGTTACATATATTATATCTAACTTTTAAGGCGAACTTTATATGATAACTTCCTACCTCTAGACCCTTTTTAATTTTAAGATTAATATTCCTCCAATTACTAAAAAGTTCCCTAATAATAGAAATATAAGTTGTTCTGAGCCATTACCTGTTTTAGGTAAGGTTTTATTAAATTCATTATTAATTCTAGTGTAATTAATTAAAAAATCTAAATTTTCTTCTATACCTTGCCCTTCATTACCTAAATTCTCAGTAATACTCATTGTCATTATAAACTTTTTATTATCTCCAGATTTTATTATTATATCTTCATCTATCTTTTCACTTTTATTTATTAACCCTTCTATATTTCCTTCATATAAAGAGTTCCCCTCTTCTTCATAAATTTTAGTTGTTGAATTTTTTATTACTATATTATTTTTATCAACTACATAATCTAACCTCTTAGAAAAAGAAATATTATCCAATTTTATATCAGTATCAGAGTTGTTATAAACAATAAATTCACTTACCTTAGTATTTCCTGGAGCCCATAATCCATCCTTTTCTTTATTGAATACTCCCCTATTATCTCCATTAATAGTTTCTATAATAATTTCGCCACTTAATGCATAAGTAGTTGCTTCATTAAAATTAACTATTAGCATAGCCAAAATTATAAAATAAAAAAATCTACTTAATACTTTTTTTAATAACATATCAAACCCCTTACTCTTAGCATTAATACATAATATATTTATTCATACTAAGTTATTCAATAGTTAAAGGGTTTATGACTATTTTATAAGTCTTTATAATTTTATCTTGTAATTATTATAAATATTCTTTTTAATGAAATTGATAGTATTTTTAAAAGTAAAAAAGGATGCAAATTGCATCCTTCTACTTTTATATTAATAAATTGTTTGGTGAGCGCCAACAACTATAAATTCGTTAGCATTTAAAGTAAATGCCTTATCCATCCATTCATTACCTAAAGTAGGATCAACTGTAACCTTAACTGTAGCCCTTATAAAGCCACCATTTGCTCCAACAGCATTTTCATACCATCTATCTGGATGATTAGGATCTACTTGAACTTTTCCAGTTTGTGAGACAACATTTATTAATTCAACGGTTAACCCACTTGGTAATTCCTTCTTTAATTGTACTGAAATATCAGCTTTTAATGATCCATAATTATTAACAACTACATCTCTTTCAAAAGTATCTCCTGGTTTAACATTATTAAATGTTAATGTACTAGAAGTCTCTGATGTAACCTCTGTTGCATTTGATGTTGCAACCCAAGTATCCTTTCCAGCATCTGTAGCCCAATATGCGTCTACCTTTAAATTTCCCATAGTAATATTTACATTATCTGTTAATGTATCATTATCTGTAAAGTATGCATAGGTACCAAAACTACCTAATCCTGTTGTTAAAGTAGCTGCTAATAATAAGGCAGCAATTTTTTTGTTCATAAAACAATCCTCCATTAAAATATATTTTTATATAATATTAATGGTGTGGATTCACTATTAACTCCACATAACCCAAGTGACCATATACAGATTATGCTTCAAAGTCCCATTAAGATTGACTTATTAATTGTTTAATTTTAATTCTTTGTCTTTTCTTAATTTTTTAATTTCTAAAATTAATTCCTTTATTATAAAATACATAAATATTATCCCCATAATTGCTAGAAATCTAAAATCTTGAAACTTAGCTATTATATATCCAAAATAAGGAATCTTAAATCTATATTTAGAAACTATATTTTCTTTTGGGATTTGATTTAAATCTTCTTCTTCATTTGCATCACCTTTAGTTATAAAAGCATCTCCATCATTTATTACTTCTACCACTCTATGAGTAACTAGAACCCTATTATCTCTATAAGTTATTATATCCCCAACTTTTATTTTTTCTGTATTTTTAACTTCGTTACCTATTATTAAATCATTTACTTTAAATTCTGGCACCATACTTTCACTTAATACATTTAAATAAGTATTTCCAAATAAAGTTGGGATATAGTCAACGTTAACTCGTATTTTAATGCTTTGGAAAGTTAAAATACATAAAAATATCAATAAAATATATTTTGTATAATTTATAATCATTTTTAGCGAAAAATACTTCTTAAAAAAAGTTCCCCCAATTTTTTTACTGATACTTTTATCAAAAGCTTCATTAACTTCCTTATCTTCTACGGTCTCTTGATCTTCTAATTCATTTTTTTCAATAATCTCTGTCTCATACTGGCTTTCTAAATAATCATTATTCATATAATTTATCTCCTAAAAAAAAACTCCAATTTATATAATATAAATTGGAGTGGATTCACTACTAGCTCCATCTATTCCAAGTGACCAAATTATAGAATAGACTTCCTTGCATCCATAAAC
>OGSQ01000306.1_pt1 | contig 23878 bp, 23 predicted proteins | sample 1573921 | NCBI WGS metagenome assembly OGSQ01 (sample SAMN03295832, study PRJEB24534) | human gut metagenome | isolation source: fecal sample 7 from infant 4 | host: Homo sapiens | place: USA: Pittsburgh, PA | collected 2014-07 | reverse complement strand
TCCTTATACTATAATCAGTCCGTAATAGTAACATTCTAAATACAAAATAATCTAATAGTTTTCTTCTGTAGTAAATGGGGAGGCTGGTAGCCCTTCCTTATTATATAAATTTATATCCCTTGGTCCATTTTCAAATGCATATCTTGCATATTTAGGATTATCAATTTTATTACTCCATAATTCTATATAATCCTCTTTAATATTAGCATTAGCCTTGTAATAAATGTTGTCATCTCCACATATTTCAAAATTATTTAAATCTCCTCTTATGCTTAAGAGTTCACTTTTATCTTTATTAAAATATATATTTATTTTATTTTGATTTATTTCCATATACTTATATAGTGGTCCATTGCATACTATATCTTCAGCATAATACTTATTAATAGCTAATAAGGCTAATCTTCTTGCAACTTCCTTTTTATTAAATGGATGAAGTTCATTATTTTCTCCAATATCCATTATTACTGCCATTCCAGTATTAAAATTCTTTAGTGATCTTCTTTGTGCTTCCCTTAGTCTAGCCCAATTATTATCTTTTGATGGATTTGATGGATCAGAATAGTTAGCAAGCTGTACATATAGGAAAGGAAAATCTCCTATATTCCAATTCCTGCGCCATTCTTTTAATAGAACTTCAAATAAATCTTCATAATCATCTGGATAGCCAGTATTTGATTCTCCTTGATACCATATTACGCCTGATATTGCATAGTTTCTAAGTGGATATATAATTGAATTATAAAAACCAGTAGGCATATACTCAAAACGAGTTATATCAAAGTTAGCAGGCATTTCACAGCCTATCTTGTATTTCCATCCACCAGATAATTCAATTTCTTCATTATCAAATGCTAATTTATAAGGCTTATCAGCTATAAAACCACCTATACTAGTACAACTTGTAATTCTTAGTGCTATTACGTTTCTACCTTCCTTTAAAACACCCTTATTTACCAAATATTTTCTAGGTGGATATCTATATTCAGTTCTTCCAACCAAAACTCCATTTACATATGCTTCATCAGCATCTAAAATATTTCCTAAATAAAGATTAGCTTCACTAGTTGATAGTTTTTTAGGTAAATAAATTTCTTTTCTAAACCATACTGTTCCATTTAGTTTATCTAGAACTGTATCTCTCCACATACCTGGAATTACATATTCATCCCAGGTAGAGTCATCTGTTTCTTCTAAATTCCACTTATTTATTCCTTCATCCTTTAAATCTCTCTCTACAAACCAAGAATTTACTCTATCATTATCTTCTTTTTGCTTACTTACTACATAATTAATATCTTTGTTCTTTGCAATTAAATTATCGAATCTATGAAAACTTCCTAATGTCTCTTCACTTATCCAAGATTCTATTGGAGTTCCTCCAACTGCTGTTGCAATTAGTCCTATTGGAACTTTATATTTGTTATATAATTCTTTAGCAAAAAAATATCCTACTGCGCTAAATTCTAATACAGCTTCCTTAGTTGCAGGTTTCCAAGTTCCATAATCTAAATCCTCTTGTTTCCCTTGAAGATTATAATTTTTACTTGCTAAGAATTGTCTTATATTATGATTAGAATAAGATGTTACTTCACTTTCATATAATTCCATTACCCTTTCTATAGGTAATTCCATATTAGATTGTCCACTACATAACCATACATCTCCAATTAAAATATCTTTAATCCTAATTTCTTCATCTCCGCTTATTACCATTTCATAAGGTCCACCAGCTTCTAGATTATTTAATTGAACTTGCCATTTTCCTTCTTCATCTACAAGAGTTTCATATGTTTCATTTAAAAACTCCACTACTATTTTCTTACTTTTATTAGATTTTCCACATATTTTAGTTTTATTTCCACGTTGAATAACCATTCCATCACTTAAAATACTAGATAAATTAATATCATTCATAGTTAAAAATCCTTTCAAAACTAAATATTGTCATATTCGAACCATAAAAAGTCAGAATAATTCTTGCTTTCATAACCATTACTTGTGGAATACATACCTATAGTGCATCCCACAAAGCCACCTGCAACTTCTGTACTTAAGTAACTACTGTCTAATTCTTCTGTTAATAAAATATAATCAGTCCCGTTTATACTATAATAAAAATCTAACTTCTTATTTCTACTTATTATTTTTAAGAATAATCTTTCACAATCTAAATTAATTTCTTCAATTAACTCATTGCTTCCTTTATTACATTTTACAACCCTTAATACATTTTTCCCATTATTTATGGAATATTCATATCTTAAATTATATAAATTATTTTGAACTACAGCTAGTCCTGCACTTTCATATTCATTCTCAGGATTAAACTCCATCATTGTAGAAACTAAATAGTTATCTTCTTCTTGTCTTACACATACATAAGCTGGATTATCTAAATCTTCTATTGTCACATCTTTTAGATATAAGCGTAAAGCTCCCTTTCTTTCAGTAAGTGAATATAGATTTTCACTTGGGTTTCTTAGAAATAAAAATTTATAATCTAATTTATCTCCATAAAAATGATAGCACTTTTCTTTTATTTCCCTTTTATACTCCCTAGTATTTATTTCTTGAGATAATTCAAGCTTACCCTTTCCCTTATTTATAACTGGCCACCCATTTTCCCAATTAACCTTTGCTAAAAATGTTTCTCTTCCAGTGTTAGTATATCCTCCTGCTTGTCTAGTAGCTAACATTACTATATACCAATCATTATCTTCCCTTTTAACTAAATCTCCGTGACCTACATTTTTTACCGTATACTCTTCTCCTAAATGTCTATGAGTAATTATTGGATTTCTAGGATTATTTTCATACTCTCCATAAATGGAATTGCTTCTTGCAATAGTAATGCAATGATCTGGTCCTGTTCCTCCCTCTGCAATCATTAAATAATAATATCCATCTATCTTATATAAATGGGGTCCTTCAGGCCAAATGACATTTTTCATAGCTCCATTCCAAATATCATGACTTTCTCCAATTAACTTCATATTTACTAAATCTATTTCTTGAGTCCATATATACCAATCGCCATTATATTTTACACCATCTCTATTTGGTCTAGTACCTACATAGTAAGCCTTTCCATCATCATCAAAGAAAAGACTTGGATCAATTCCTTCTGCTCCCTCAATCTTATATGGATCAGACCATGGTCCTGCTGGATTTTCAGCTGTAAATATAATGTTTCCCTCATGAGGAATGTTAGTTGTAATTAAATAATATATTCCATTATTATAGCGAATTGTAGGTGCATAAATTCCTTGAGAATGTTCTATGCCTTTAAAACTCACTTGATTTTCCCTATCAATAACATTTCCTATTTGAATCCAATTAACTAAATCCTTGCTATGGAAAACTGGTATTCCAGGAAAATAAGAAAATGTAGAATTAACAAGATAATAATCCTCTCCTACTCTACATATTGATGGATCTGGATAAAATCCTCTTAATATTGGATTTTTCATTAATACAGTCATTCTAATTCCCTCATTTCTTTTATTAACAAATCTTTTGTTACCAAATTTTATAATTACCACTTAGAGCTAGAAAAGAAAATAAATATAAACAATTATCATAATATCTTCTTTCACCTTTTCTTAATGGCGTATTCCAAAACTTATCTACACATTCCTTTTTATATCTCCCCTTACTTGCTAAAGATGCCATTGCGTTTGTTGCAATAATTGCTACTGGATGAAGGGCTTTTTCCTCTATAATTGTTCCATCTATTTCATATACTAAATCTTCTTTTCCCTTTACAGTTTCACAAAAGAATCTTTGTATATTGTCAGCACATTCACACTCCCATTCTGATCCTTTAAACCATTCATAATCTAATCCTATATTAGCAGCAACTCTATAGGAATCACTATAATATCTTTGTCTATTATCTCTGGTAATGGGTGTTCCATCATAATGAGCATATTCTGGTGCTAATCCTGTAACTGGATGGCATGCCTTTTTTAAATATTCTCTGCTATTTTTAGCAGCTTCCTTCCAAAATTCCTTATCTTCCTCATAGCACCAAAGAGAAAATAACTCATAAAAATGAGGTAAGTGATATGATGGATCAGTAAAATTTAAACCTGGAACAAATTTTATTAATTTATTCTTTGGTTCCCACATAGGAGGTCCATCATTATTTTCTCCTTTATGAATACATGTATATAATAAATCCTTAGCTTCTTTTGAATAATTATATATTCCTTCACCATCTCCCCATCTATGAGAAGCAAAAAATAATGACATTGCAAAAAATTCTTCTCCATCTGGAGCTGGTCCATCTGAATATTTAACTCCTTCTGGACTTACTGACCATGCAAAGTATCCTGCATTAATACCCTCTTCCAGGTACATATATTTTTTTGAAAAATTCCATAATGAATCAAATTCCTTTTTCATATTTCTTTGAACGCACATCATCATCGCATAAGACATACCTTCTGTTCTTGCATCATTATTTCCAGTATCAATAAAACAAGCTGTATTATCATCTAAAATATGATAAAATTTTTCTTCTTCATCATAAAAAATAGTTTCATAAATTTCATCTAATCTTTTTTCTATATCACTTAAGGAATATCCATACTCTAAAAATAAATTAGTATATTCATTTTTAATATTCATTATTCCTTAACACCTCCAATAGTTAAACCAGATACGAAGTATTTTTGTAAGAATGGATATAAACATACTATTGGGAATGCTGTAACTATTGTTATTGCAGCACGAATAGATCTAGGTGTTACTATACTTCCAGCATTTTTCATCATTTCTGCTGTTCCTGATCCACCACCTTGTTGAGTTGTTGATGATAATAACTTCATTAATTCATATTGCAATGTTGTAAGCTTAGGATTTGCTGAAGCATATAGCATAGCGTCAAACCAAGAGTTCCATTGGTTTACTGCAATAAATAAAGCTACTGTTGCAAGAACAGGCTTACATAATGGAAGTATTATTTGCATAAAGATTCTGAATTCTCCAGCTCCATCAATTTTAGCAGATTCTATTAAACTTTCTGGCAATCCATTTATATAGGTTCTAATTACTATCATATTAAAAGCACTAACTAATCCTGGTAAAATATAAACTAAAAAGTTATTTAATAATCCTAATTCTTTTATTAAAATATAATTTGGAATCATTCCACCATTAACATACATAGTCAATACGTAAATAAATGATATGCTTTTCTTAAATACAAAATCCTTTCTACTTAAAACATAAGCTAGCATTGCTGTTAAAAATACTTGTACAACAGTTCCAATTACTGTTCTTGAAACTGAAATAAATGCTGCTTGCTTTAAATTTGGATTATTGAAAACAGTTTGATAATTTTTCAATGTAAACATTCTAGGCCATAGATATACTCCACCTCTTACTGAATCTAGTCCATCATTAAAGGATATGGCTAAAGTGTTTAGTATTGGATATAAAGTAACTATTACAAATAAAATCATAAATATTAATAAAAATATATTAAAAACTATATCGCCTTTACTTTGCTTCTTTAAATTTATATTTAACATAAGTCCTCCCCCTTAGAATAATCTTTCTTCGCCCATTGATTTTGCAAGTTTATTAGCTAAGAATATTAATACGATACTTATTACACTTTTAAATATACCAGCTGCAGTGGCTAAAGAGTAATTACCTAAGCTTATTCCATACTTTAGAACAAAAATATCTATAGTTTGTGATACTGATTGTACTAAACCATTTCCTAATAAATATTGCACTTCAAATCCAGCATTTAGTATATTTCCTATGTTTATTAATAGTAATATAAATATTGTAGGCTTTATTCCTGGTAAGGTTACATGTAACATCTTTTGGAATCTTCCTGCTCCATCTATTTCTGCTGCTTCATATAAATCTGGATTTATAGAAGTTATAGCTGCTAAATAAATAATACTTCCCCAACCGACTTCCTTCCATACATTAGCTAGTCCTACTATTCCCCAGAAGTATTTAGTATCAGCGAAGAAGTTTATTGGTTTTTCTAGTATGTTAAACCAAACTAATAATTGGTTAATTATTCCCGTTTCTGGTGATAAAACTTCAGCAACAATTCCTGTTACAATTATCCAAGATAGAAAGTGTGGTAGATATGATACTGTTTGTACAAATTTCTTAGATAAAATATTCTTTACTTCATTTAAAAGTAAAGCAAATCCTATTGAACAAACAAAACTTAGTGTTAAATTTATTAAGCTCATTGCTAAGGTATTTCTTATTACATTTAAAAAAGTCGGATCAGAAAATAAGAATTTAAATTGATCAAATCCAACCCATACTTGATTGAAAAGACCTTTTGCAGGCTTAAAATTTTGAAAGGCCATTACCCATCCTAAAAGAGGAGCATAGCAAAAAATAAGTACATATATTATAAATGGAATTGACATTAAAACTAAACTTTTCTGTTTCTTTATTGTATTCCATAAACTTTTGTTAGGTTTTTTTTCTGCATTTAAAGTTGTTTTTTTAAGTTCTAATTGCATCCCAAAACTCTCCTTTTTATTTACTTTAATTTTAAATAAGGGGGAAGTTTTTTATACTTCCCCTATTTTTTATTTATTAAATAATTCTGCTCTTCTCTTAGCTTCTTTAAGTAATGCTTCTTCGTAAGCTTTAACATCTGCTTGAGTTGTTAAAGTAGTTTGATATTCGTTCCAAGTCTTTTCGAAATCACTTGTTCCAGTCATAACTACCTTAGGAAGCCATTGCTTCTTTATTTCATCCATTTTTTGCATTGCTATTCCAGCTGGTGTTTCTGCTGTTAAAGTTCCTGCAAATGAATATATTGGGAACCAAGGTTGATTCTTTTCAGGAGGTTCTGGCATAAAGTCTGTAAACTTTGTATATCCATATTTATCTAATATATTTTTATCTACTGCACTTAAAGAATCATAGAATTCTTTTGGTTGTTCACTTGGTATTACAGCATTACCATCTGCTAATACTCCTCTGAATTGTGGCATATATGTGTACATGCATAGGTTTTCATTAACCCAATCTTGATTTTTATTATTTGTTCTTTGTTCTTCAGTTCTGTAGAATAAACCGTCATCTCCAACTTTGTAATCTACATCTTTTTCTCCCCAGTATCTTAATGCCATTACTTCATCACTTAATAAATCATTAATTACTTGTAAAGCACCTTCAACATCCTTACAGCTTACTGATATACCAAGTCCACCACCTGCATTTATTGCTGCTCTATTTCTATAATTAGATTCTACATTTGAATCGAAAGTTAATCCTAAAGGTACCCAAGTTCTTTCGTCTAATCCTTGTTGTACTAATGATTGTTCAGCAGTAAGGAATTGCCAGCCTTGATCTATCATTCCTAAAACTCTACCTGTTGAAAGTTTAGAAATATATTGGTCATAAGATGCTGTAAATGTTTCTGGATCTATTATTCCCTTATTATACATTTCATTAAGTTTTTCAAAATATTGCTTTGCTTCTGGTATAGTATCATAACTTCTTAAAGTTATTTTATTTATATCTATAGTAGTATTATCATTACTAGGTCTTGGATCTATAGCAGCTTTACCATCATTAGGGTATCCCGCTAAGAATAAAGGTGGATTTTCTAAACAGAAATATCTCCAGTCATCTGATAATATTTCAAATCCAATAGTAGGTTGTCCATTTATTTCTGGATTTGCTGCTTTATATTTTTCAATTAAATCAAAGTACTCATCAACTGTCTTAATTGTAGGATAATTAGCCCATTCTAACACTGCTTTTTGAATCCAGAAAGCTTCGTCATTGTGCTTTGTTGTCATATCCTTTCCTTTTACGTTACCAAATTGAGGTATATAATAAATATGTCCGTCTTCTTTTCTTACCTTATCCCAGTCACTTTCTGACCATAAATTTTTTATATTAGGATATTTGTCTATATATTCATCTAAAGCCACTAAAGCACCTGCATCAACTAAAGCTTGTGTTCCATCTCCACCGTCAAGGAAATCTGGATAATCGCCACCTGCTATCATTACTCCTATTCTTTCCTTTGCAGTTTGACCTGTAAGCCATGTTTCAGTAATTTTAGCTCCTATTTTTTCTGCTATAGCTTTTTTAAGTCTATTATCTGGAACTTCTTTACCTGCTACTGCAAAAAAAGCACTAAATTCTTTAATTCCATCTTTATTAGTATTTGAATCTTTGTCTGTTCCCTTAGAACATCCTGCGAAAACGCTTAAAGCTACCATTGAAGTTAAAACTAAACCTAATAACCTTTTTCTTCTCATTTTTTCAAATCCCCTCATATTGTTTTCGTTTACATTGCATGCATACAATTATTTTTAAGATTTAAATCTATTAACTAAATTCTAACATTTACCATTTAAATAACAACCATTCAAATTATAGAAAAAAATAAGAAAAACTATAGATTAATATATTTTCCTATTTTTATTATCTTCTATACCTGACATTCTATAAAAATAAGTATTTACTCTATCTCTCCATTCCCTAGCATTAGATAATTGCTCTATTAATTTAATTCTAATATTACTATATATTTCTTTATTTAAATCATTTTTTATTTCATCTAATTTTTCTAAAAATATTTCAACTAAGGAATAACCTTCAAAATGCGAATCATATATATGCTGAATTACAGTTTTACCACTTTTCAACAAATGATTGTAGTCTACATTATGAAAAAATAGTAATAATTCATCTGGGCATCTATTTATATTTTCATAAATTTCTTTTAACGGTGAATTATATTGATTTATATATTTTGTACCACTTTTTATAGTTCTATCTATTCCTATACTCTTACAATCTGCTCTATTATAGGTACCCCACGGAGAATATTCATATCCATCAATATCTGGACCATAATGATGCCCTGGTGAAACCATCCATCCAACTCCTAAAGGTGAAGTATAATCTTCATAAGTTTTCCAAGAATTTAACAAAATAAAACTAATATTATTTACAACTTTTTCATTATTTCCAAAGGTAAGTCTTATCCATTCATCTACAATTTCTTCACTTGTTATTTTACTATTCCATATTAATCTTCCATAGCCGTAAAGATTTCCTTGGGCTAAAAAGTTTCCAGTCCAATTTAAATCATTTCCAATGTTAGATATTGCAGCTATACCATTTATTCTCTCTCGTACCTCTTTAGCTTCGCCATTAGCATAGGTATTAAATTCTAAAATTTCTTTCCACCATGGTACTAAGAAACATATATCTTTTTGTTGACCTGTATATTCTTGAGTTATTTGAAGTTCCAATATTTTATTGGTTTTATCCATTGCTCCGAATAAAGGTGAAATTGGTTCTCTAACTTGAAAATCCATTGGTCCATTTTTAATTTGTAAATATACATTATCTAAGAATTCTCCATCTAAGGGATTAAAGCAATCATAAGCAGCCTTAGCTCTATCAGTTGAATAATCACGCCAATCCTGTTTGCAATTATAAACAAAGCATCTCCATATTACTATTCCTCCATAAGGCTTTAGAGCTCTTCCTAACATATTTGCACCATCTGCATGATTTCTTCCATAAGTAAAGGGACCTGGTCTTCCTTCTGAGTCAGCCTTTACCATAAATCCACCTAAATTAGGAATTAAATTATAAACAAAGTTCGCTCTATTTTCCCACCATTGAATTACCTCATCTTCTAGTGGGTCTGCAGTACTTAATTCATTTAAAGTAATAGGAGCTGCAAAATTAATACTAAGATATACTTTTATTCCCCACTTACTCATAATTTCATTAAGTGTTTTTATCATATCTATCTTATTATCTATAAAATAAGTTTCCTCTTTATGAACATTGGTATTATTTACAACAATTCCATTTATACCTATAGATGCAAGTAATCTAGCATAGTCATTAATTCTTCCTAAATCTTCTGCTAAACCATATTCATCATTAAAAGCTTCACGTATTAAATCGCTGCTAGCAGGTATTCCAATAATTTTCATTATTTCTTTCATTCTTTCCTTATTTCTTACACTTTCAAAAAGTATTGAACTTCCAGCAAAGCCTCTTTCAACTGTTCCATCTATGTTATCCCAATGATTTATTAATCTTAATTTATTTTCTGGATTTTCTCTTATTGAACTTTCAGATACTTCCTTATTTTCTTCTAATAATCTCAATAAATGAAATACACCATATAAAATAGCATTTTCATCATAACCTAAAATACTTATATATTCCTTATCCTTATCTAAAGAAATCTTTTTAATTTCGTATCCATTTTCCTTTAAGACTTCATTTTTTTCAATTCCAAGTTTAATATAATTATTTTCTTTTATATCCTCTTCATTTAAATATATATTTTGCACTATTTCTTCATGAGAAGTAGACTTTATTGCTTTTTCTAATTCTAATAGTGCATTGTTTATAATATCACTAGATTTTGTTGATAAATATATATTCTTTAGATATTCTTTATACTTACAATTTTTTATTTCTCTATAAGTAAGCCATGCTCCATACATATTATTATTTTTATCTACCATTGAAATCTCCTTCATAAAATAGAAATCTAATTCTATTAATTTTTTACTTAAATTTTAATTTTAATGGATATTTATAATAAATTTTATCATTTAAAACTTTCATTAACAACAATACATATTATAGTAAAAAATACTAATAATTATAAATAAAAAGAATCTGCTGAGCTACCAGTTGCTAATATTACTTCTGCTCATCAGATTCTTATTTTATTGATATAAATTGAGTTACTATATAAGTAATTTAAAATAAAATAGTTTTATTTTTACAACTAAATTAGTTCTATATCAGCGTCAACTTCCTTTATTTTAACTTCTTCTTCAAGGTTAATTTGAAGCAATGATTTTTTAAATAATAACATTGTAATTATCATAATTCCAGAAGAAATCAAAAAAATACTAGAAACACTAATTTTATCAAAAAGATACCCATATACCATACTACTTAATGGCATAGCTATCATAGAACCTGTTGAAATAACTGTTGATACTCTTCCTAAAAACTCTAAAGGCACTATTGATTGTAGTCCTGCACTTAAGCAAGTATTGGCAATTCCAATGAATATACATAATAATAATGTAATTATTAACATTAATAAATATAAATAAAAAATAGAACCCTCAATATTTACTAATGGTTTTAAAGCTACAATAGCATAACCTGACAAAAGTATTGATGCTATCATCAAATTTAAATATAAATTTTTTCCTAAAGAATGTCTCTTTGAAAACCAACCTACAATTACACTTGATAAAATCATTCCTACTACACCAAAAGAATCTATTACACCGTATTGAAAGTCAGATACCTTTAATATTATCTTACTTATAAAAGCTGAACCTATTGTAAAGGAACCAAAAGCAAAATTTAATATTACAGCTAAACTTACTATATTTATAATATCTTTTTTCTTTAATATGAACTTAATACCATCCTTAAACTCATTAGCAAATTTATTTAAAGATAATTTTCCTTTTGACTTTATATTTCTAGGTATAACTAGAAATACTTCTGAAAAAGCTGAAATATAAAAAGAAATAGCATTTACTATAAAAACAGCTTCTAATCCAAAACTTCCATAAATAAATGCAGCAATAGCTGGTGAAATTACATTACCAATTGCCATTAGCAAAGAATTTAATGCATTAGCTTCAACTAACTCTTCCTTTTTTGTTATAGTTGGTATTATTGTTTGAAGAGTTGGATTATCTAATGTAGAAATCAAAGAAAGTAGTATGACTAAAATATAAATATTAATAAGTGACATTTCTCCAGTAATGAAATAAATAATAGCAAATATACTTACCACTATACCGCTTGCTAAATCTAAAAATATCAATATATTTTTTCTATAGAACCAATCTACAATTACTCCTGATATAGGTGATAGTATTAATCCTGGAATTAATGTAACTGCAAGGATAGATGCAAATTTAGTTGCTGATCCTGTTGTACTTAAAACAAATAATGATAATGCAAAACTTTGCATATTAGAACCAATTAAAGATGTAATTTTCCCGAACATTAAAAGTGAAAAATTTTTGTCTTTTAAAAGTTTAAATTTCATTTTTCCCCCTTTTCACACTATAAAATGTGTATTAATTATAAATTTTATTAATCGTAACATTGTTTTATAAATCCCCAATAAAAAACCAATATACTTTTAATATGCTATTATTATATCGTAACATTGTTATATTGTAAATATAATTTAAAATTTTAATCATATAATGAAAAAAGGTGAATTCTATGGAATCCACCTTTAGTTAGTATAAGATAATTGCTTCTTTGCAATCTTCCAATTCTTAATTCTATAACTATGCTATTACTTGAACCTTTCTAACTTCCCCTAGCTTTTGTTCTACTAATTCTATAAGCTTAATCTTATCAGCTTCATTATTTACAACATCCATAGTATCCATGTCTATAATTAATACTTCAGATGCATTATAACAATTTTCAACCCAATTATCATAATCTTTCCATAAAAAATGATAATATTCTCTTAAGCTATCATCAATTTCAAATTCTCTTCCTCTTAATGCTATTCTATTTAAAACTGTTTCAAAAGATCCCTTTAAATAAACCATAACATCAGGTGCCTTCTTTGGTAATTCTTCTAATTCCTCTAACATATTATGTAAAAGGTCTTCATAAATTTTCATTTCTAGCTCATTTATTCTTCCAAGTTCCATATTTTTCTTAGCAAAATACCAATCTTCATATATAGATCTATCTAAAACATTATTATTGTTTACTAGTGCTTCCTTTATACTTTTAAATCTTGTATTTAAAAAATAAAGTTGTAATAAAAATGGATATCTTCTTTTTTGAATTTCTTCTTCACTTTCGCTATAGAATAAAGGCAATATAGGATTATCATCTACACTTTCATAAAATACATCTGAATTAAAATGATTTCCTAGAATTTCAGCAACAGAACTTTTACCAAGTCCAATCATACCTCCAACAACTATCAACATGCTTCACCTATCCTTTACTTTTTGTCTTTCTCTATATTACATAATAAAAAATTCACTTTCAAGTCTTGACTTTTATTATTTATACTAAATATGGTGTCATAATTTAAATTAACACTATATATTGTATAATTATATAAATATTATACCTTCCTTAATCTAGGAATTTTCAAGTAATTAAAATATAATATCTACATATATACAAAAGGAAAGGAATTTATAAAAGGTTATGAATAGTTTAATCCTTTATAAATTCCTTAAAAATAATTATATTTATAGTCTACATTAAATTTAATATTTCTTTCTTTATATTAATAAATTCTTCACTAGTAATAATTTTTTCATTTCTATCTTTAGGTAAGTTAACTTTAATTTCACTTTTTATTACAGCTGGTTTTTCAGATATAACATATATTTTGTCTGAAAGAAATATAGCCTCTTCTATATCATGAGTTATAAATAAAATTGTAGTATTCATTTTTTTAGTAAGATTTAAAAGCCAATTTTGCATCTTCCTTCTTGTAATAGAATCTAATGCTCCAAAGGGTTCATCTAAAAGCATAATGTCTTTAGATGTTAAATATGTTTTTAAGAAATTAGCTCTTTGCTTCATGCCACCTGATAATTGAGATGGATATTTATATTCAAACCCACTAAGTCCAAAGTCATTTATATGTTTCTTTACTTCTTCCCTAGAATCCTTCTTATTTTTACCTTTAAAAATAAGCGGAATACCTATATTATCTATTACCTTCTTCCAGGGAACCATCATATCCTTTTGATACATATAGCTTATATCACCATTTATATTAATCTCACCATTATCACTGCTAGTAATATTAGTTAATATATTAAATATAGTACTTTTCCCACTTCCTGAAGGTCCAAGTATTGAAATTAGCTCTCCTTCATTAACTTCAATATTAATATTCCTTAATATTTCCATGTTATCAAAGGATTTAGAAACATTTTTTATTAAAATCTTATTTTGATAAGAATTCATTTGTATAAGCCTCGCTTGCTTTCATTTCCTTATTAATTAATTTATTATCGTACAAGAATTTAGTATAGTTATCCCATACACTATCCTTCATTTCTCCCCAGATCTTAGTATCTTCCATATACTTATCAGCTAGATATTTTTGACTTTCTATTGCTAATTCTTCACTTATTTCAGGTACCTTGCTTACTAATAATTTAGCAGCTTCTTCTGGATTTGCTATTGCATCTTCATATCCTTTTGTAGTTGCTTCTATAAACTTTTTAGCTAAATCCTTCTTATTATTAACTGTATCCTCAGTTGTAGCAATAATAGGAGTATAATAATCTAAAGCTGGATCTAAATCTCTAACTGGAATATAATTAATATCAAAACCTCTAAGCTTTGCTTCAATATTTGTCCAAGCTTCAAAGGTCCATTCAAAGTCTAAATTGTTTTTAGTTGCTATAAAGAAATCTTCTGTACCTGCATCTACCATTTTTAATTTAGTAAAATCAGCTCCGGTTTTCTCCATAACAGCCTTTAATATTGCTTCTTCTGATGGACTTCCCCATCCACCGTAAACTTTATTTTCAAAATCTTTTACAGTTGCTATCCCCTTTTCTTTAGGTGATGCAAAGCCAGATGTATTATGCTGTATTATAGCTGCTATTGCCATAACTGGTAATGGAGTCTCTGATGTTCTAGCATAAGTTAAATCTTCTTGATAACTTACTGCAAAATCTCCTTTACCTGCTGCTAATAGTTGAAGAGATGATCCTTCTGATGGTTGTATTATTTCAACATCTAAACCTAAATCTTTATAATATCCCTTTTCCTGTGCTACATAAAACCCAGTATGATTAGTATTAGGTGTCCAATCCAATATTAATGTAACCTTTTGTAAATCTCCATCTTTACTAGTTTCTTTATTATTACTACATCCTGTAAATAAAGTTAATGCTGCTACTGACGCTAAAACTACTGATAATAATTTCTTTTTTATCACTATTTCCACCTCCAATTAATTTTTTCTTTCTGTACTGTTTTTTTCATTATTCCAAGGAGTAAAAACTTTTTCCATAATTGAAACTAAAGCAAATATAGCCATACTTATAATAACTATAATAACAATTGCTGCAAACATCTTATCTAAGGCATAAGCACTTCTTGCTCTAGTCATATATACACCTAGTCCCTTATCTCCTCCTAGCCATTCACCAATTACAGCCCCCATAATACTATAAGTTGCTGCAATTCTCATTCCTGAGAAGAAATTTATCATTCCATAAGGAAGTTTTAAATGCATAAATATATTAAGTTTAGATGCTCCCATTAATTTAAAGTGATTTATTAAATCTTTATCTACACCTTCTAATCCATCCACTATACTTATTACTATTGGGAAAAAGCACACAATTACAACTACAATTATTTTTGGTAAATATCCAAAACCAAACCATATAATAAAAAGTGGTGCCAAAGCAATGGTTGGTATAGTTTGCGATATTACTAAAACTGGATAAAGAGCTTTTTTTATAAGTGGTACCATATCCATAATTACAGCTAATATTATAGCTAGCACAATAGCAATTAAAAAACCTACAAAACCTTCATATAATGTAGCTAAAATATGTGGTATCATAACTTTAAAGTCACTAAATAAAACCTTAATTACATCTGTAGGTGTTGGCATTATATATTTTTCTATACCACCTGCTCTAACAACAACTTCCCATAAGCTTAATAAAATTATAATGAATATTATAGGTGCAAGTTTATTTCCTATATTTTTCGATTTTTTCATCCATAGTCACGCCTTCTTTTTTATAGTCTATTTTAACCATAGAACATACTCTTGATGCACCTTCTTCTGTACATATCTCTTGAGCCTTCTTCACTATCTCTAGTAAGTCATCTAGTTCTCCCTCCATTGTGGTTTCCATTGCTCCAACTTCATACTTTACTCCAGTAGAAGCAATATATTCAATAACCTTGTCTACTACAGGATAAATTTTTTCTTCAGGTACTGAAGGTATTACTTGAAGGCTTACATTACATAGTGCCATAAAATCCCCTCCTTTTTCTATAATTAACTTAAATAATTTATCTTAAATCTGATAAAGTATATTGTTAAAAGAAAAAACAGCATCCTAATATAAGAATGCTGCTCAATAGCTTAATTTGTAATTGAAACAATACTAATCTCCCTACGTTGGCATTATCCAAATCAGGTTTATGGGTCAAAATGGTCACAACTTTATCTCAGACAGTTCCCTGCCCCCCCAGTTAAATTATTAAGTTTATATATACATTTTATTCATTTTGGTTATTAATGTCAAGGTAATTAATAATAATTATTATTTAGCTATTATATAGTAGTTATTATTCTATTTTCCTAGATCCATATATAACAACTAAAACTCCTAAAATTGCAACTACTTTAGTAATTATAAACATATTAATAGCCATAGCTAATAATATTATTGCTAAACCTATTATCATAGTTTTTATAGAAGACCTTTGATTAGTTATCTCTTTTAATATATATAGTCCTAAAAATATTAAAACTATTATAATAACTAATAAGGGTATTTGAATAAATAATAAATTTTTCATACTCTTAACTCCTTATTTAATAATTTTTTTAGATTCTCTTCAATAATAATCAATAACTCTTCCATTTTAATATCTTTACATTTAGCTACTTTTTCATAAACTTTTATTATTTCACTTGGATATCCATAATCTCCATTAACCCATTCCAATGCAGTTGGCCCATCAGTTTCTAAAAGCAATTTATCCATTGGTATTTTACTCAATACTTCATAAGTTTTTTCTGAATATCCCATATCTACACTAATTGTAAAATAACATCCAAGGTCAATTAACTTTTCTAGGATTTTTATATCTCCACTATACCAGTGAATTATAGCTCTACTATAGTTATATTTTTTAAGTGCCTTATATATTTCTTCTTCTGCATCTTTTGTATGAAGACTTATAACTTTATTTCTCTTAATGCTTTCTTCTAAAATAAAGTAAAATATCCTTCTTTGTGGTTCAAAGGTACTCTTATCTTCTACCCAAAGATAGTCTAAACCTATTTCCCCTATAATTTCACTTTCTTCAATATATGGTACAAGAGCTTGTAAGTCCCCCTTATAATCTGCAGCCTTCCAAGGATGTATCCCAAAGCAAGGTTTAATAAATTCACTTTTCTTACTGTATTCTTTATTTTTAATATAGCTTTCTATATTCATACTATTTGCTAAAACTAATATTTTATTTTTATTTATATCTTCAATAGCCTTATCTATATTATTTTCAAAAAAATCTAAATGTGTATGACAATCTATATACATATTGCCTCCTATATAAATAAATAACTTTCCTCGCCTTTAAATCCATATTTATCTTAATATATTTTTAATATCTCACTAAATAATATTTTTCACCCTAAAAATATATTAAACATTTTTACTACTATCTATTTCAATAACAAAAGAATTTAAATCTCCTCTATATTTTGCTATAGAATATTCTATAGGATTTCTGTTGTGTGTGTATCCTATTGAAATAAACTTAAATATAGGATCTCCTTTTTCAATATCTAATAAAACACTTGTTGATTCATCAGCCTTCATTACTTCAAGATATCTAGTAATACTTAAAATAGGATTGTCATATAATGATAAAACATTGTAAAGTGATTCTTTATTAAAATCATACTTTAATAAATCAGGAAAAAGACTTGCTTTAAGATATGTACTTACAAATACTATTGGGTCATCACCAGCATATCTAAGCCTCACTATTTTGTATACCTTTTCACCTTCTTCTAGGTTTAATTTCTCTATTATTTCACTATTAGCTTCTTCTAATTTACATGATATTAACATGGTCTTTGGCTCTAAACCTTTTTCTCTAATTTCATTATTATAGCTTTGTAAAATATGAGTAAACTCTTGAGGTATCTTCTTTCTTATAACAACAGTACCTTTTCTTTTTTTCCTCTCAAGATATCCTTCATTTACAAGTCCTTGTATTGCTTGTCTGATTGTTGGTCTACTCACATTATACTGCGATGCCAAAGTAATCTCATTAGGTATAATTTCATTTTCACGGTAAGTACCTGATTGTATTTTCGATAGTATATCTTCCTTTATGTGTAAATGTAAAGGAACTTTATCACTTTTCATTATATTACACAACTCCTTTAATTCTAAACTAATCAAAATAATTCTCTATATATAATATCATAAAAATATAGCTTTCAACATCTATCTAAATCATTCCCTCATTTTCAATTAATATTAGCTAATAGTGAGAGAAGGATTTAGAATATTTTTATCTCCAGTATGTGTATGGAGTTGCTATAATAACTTGTAATTCCCCTTGTATTTTAACTTCTTCATTAGGTAATACAATAATACTATAGCCTTTAAATACATCTTCACCATTAATCTTACCGTTACCTTCTAATATAGTTATAACTACAGCTATATTATTATCGTTCCTAAATATATCTTTTATCTCTTTTTTTATTATTCCATAGGGTTCTTCTATATATGTTTCATTTTCTTTCAACTTATTTTTTCTAACATTTTTATTAATATTTAGAGCATTAATAGCTTTATCTAAATGCAATTCTCTTTTTTTACCATTGTCATCTATTCTATCATAATCATAAAATCTATATGTAATATCTGTAGACTGTTGTATTTCATATACTAATGATCCTTCTGTCAAAGCATGAAGTGTAGAGGCTGGTATAAATACTAAATCATCCTTCTTCACCTTTTCTTTTCCTACTACCTTCTCATACTCTCCATTCTTTATTAACTGGGCTATAATATTTTTATTATCTACAAGAGTTCCTGAATAAATCCACTCATTTTTAGGAGGTTCTATAAAATACCAAGATTCACTTTTCCCATAATTACCCAAAGAGTGTTTTCTTGCATATTCATCCCCTGGATGAACTTGAACACTTAAGTTATCATCACAAGCAGTAAAGGAAATAATCAACGGATAAGTTTCTCCTTCTTTTAATCCAAAAATCTCACTGTTATTCTTTACAACATTATAAAGATTATCCCCTATAAAATCTCCTCCTATAATATCATTTGATATTTCTTTAATTGCAGATAAAGAATATATAGAACCAATTTTCATAATATCCTTATCTCCACTATATTCATGTAATCTAGGCGTTCCCCATATTCTTTCTTTTGATATAGGCTTTAAAATAAGCATACTTTCTCCTCCTTATATATAAAAATTAATTTTTCTTTTCTACAATGTAAAATTAAAGAAGAAACTCCATAAGGAGTTTCTAAAATGAATATTTTTTTAGTAATTTATTTCAAATCCTTTTAATTCTACTTCTCTAATTATTAACCATTACTTCATATCATTAAATTAAAATAATCCTATTAATACTCCCACTGTTGAAATAACTGTTAATATAATTATAACTTTTGTTGCTGATAATCGCTTTTTAGATATTAAATACCAAGCAAGTATAACCATTGCTAATGGCAATATCCCAGGGAATATACTATCTAATACCTCTTGTAGTACCTTGACATTATCTCCCATAGGAATATTTATTTTTGCATTTAAAACTATATTAGATGATGCTAAACCACCAATTACCATAATACCTAGAATATTAAATGCATCTGTAATTCTCTTTGCATCTTCACCAACAATAAAGTCAATTGCATTTACTCCAAGTTTATATCCACTATGGAAGCAAAAATATGATATAGTTACTCCTATAATTGCATAAGCTACAATATAAAAAATTGGACCTAAGGCGTTACCTCCAACCGCTAATCCCATAGCTATGGAAAGAAGTATAGGAACAATTATTCCTTGAATAATAGAATCTCCAATACCAGCAAGAGGTCCCATTAAAGTAGTTTTTATATTTACAGGCATTTCTGAGGATACCTCTCCTCCAAGTGCAATTTGCTCTTCTAAACTAGCAACTATTCCATTAACTAATTGTCCTGTTTGTGGTTCTGTATTATAGAACATAGAATGTCTTACCAATAACTCCTTAGCTTTTTCAGGATCGTTCTTATAATACTTCTTTACAAAAGGAATATATGAATAAGCCCAAGCATGTGCTTGTAATTTTTCATAGCTCATAGAAGAAAGATGAGTAAAAGCCCATCTATACCAGATGGTATTTAATTCTTTTTTGGATAATTTACCTTTTTCATTAATATTTTTATCTGACATCTTTTTTCACTCCTTACTTAAAACAAATCAGCATCTTCAAATACATCTTCGTTTGATGCTTCGTTTTCCACTACAGCTACTTTTCCTTTTGCACTAGCTAAATAATATATATAAGCTACTAACGCTGCTATAAATACTAAAGCTATCATTGATAATCCAGCAAAGGCCATAAGTACAAATCCAACAAAAAAGAAAATAAAATGAGCTGGTTCCTTTATAACAATATTCATAAGCATTGCTATTCCAAGGGCTGGTAAAACTCCTCCAAGAACAGATATAACATCTGTAACAACTTGAGGTACATTATTTAATAAAGATTCAACTAATCCTTGTCCAAAATATATTGCTAAAAATATTGGAAGTGCTCTTAATAAAAATGTTGTAACTTGTGGAAATACTAAGTGATTCATAGTAATACCTTTTGTATTTCCCTCTTCAGCTGCTTTTTGTGCTCTAGTATTCCAGAATGAATATATTGCCATTCTTGTATTATAGAAAATAAGACCAAAAGTTTGTCCTATTAATATAGATAAAGTAACAGCTATAGCAGGATCTTTAGTAGTTGCCATAGCTAATCCTATTCCGCCATATCCAGCATAAGCAATTTCACTATTAGTAGCTCCTCCCGTTGTAAGGTTAGCTATAAAGACTGCTTGTACAGCTAAACCACATAAAACTCCAGCTTGGATATCTCCAAAAGCAATTCCACATAAAAGTCCTGCTACTAGTGGTCTTCCTACAATATAAAAACCTCCAGTCATCCCAAATAACCATGGAGTTTCTATAGCTCCAAAATAACAGAAAATCCCAGTTAATAATGCTGATAAAAACAAATTATCCATTTCTAAGTTCATCTCCTTATACTTTATTTAGTTTCATTATATTTAGCCTTCATTGTAGACCATCCCTTTATATCATCATCTGGTAATAGTTGAAATTGTATTACATATCCCTTTGATTCTAAATATTCAAATGCTTCATAGTCCTTTTCATCAATAGCTACTGTTCTTCCTAAGACCTTTGCACCTGGTCTACTATTCATAGGTCCAATATTTATTTCTTTTTTCCCAAGATTAACTCCTTTTTCAACTAACCTTGCTAAATATTGTGGAGAATTTGATATAATAAAAAAGTCTTTATCTGAATCTATTGCTCTTTGAACCTTATCAATAGCTTGATCTACAGAATAAATCCCTACTTTTAAATTTCCTGCTGCTGCTTTTAACACTCTTTTTCTAAGCTCATCCTTAGCCACGTCATCACCAATAGCCATAATACTTTGTACTGGACGTAACTTTGACCATCTTGTTGTAGTTTGTCCATGAATTATACGATCATCTACCCTAATTAAAGATATACTCATAAAAAATCACCTCTCAAATAATATTTTTAAAATTCTAATTCATCTTCATTATCCTCAAAAGATAATAAATCTATCCCTAATTTTCCTGACTCTAAAGCTCTTAAAGCTACTTCATCAATACTGTCTGAATCCATTAATCCTACTTCTATCAACATAGGTAAGTTTAATCCAGATATCACTCTAACTCTATTTTCATGAGATAAAGCATATGTAAAGCTTTCATTATAGGGAGTACCACCTTTTAAATCACAAAGTATAAGAGCATCATCATTTTCTAATATTTTATCTAATTTATTTTTTAATGTATTAGAAAATTTACCAATTCCATCTTCATCTAAGATTACATAGGAAATTTTATCATTTGCACCCACTATCATCTCGTAGGATTGTAGGATTCCTTTTGCAAATTCTCCATGACTAGTTAGAACTATTTTCATTTCGCACCTCCTTTTGTCATTACATATTTAAATATGTAATTTACATATACCTTTATTATACTTTTTATGATAGTATTTTTTTATTACTATGTCAACGTTTTCCTATAAAAAATTATTATATTTTTTAATAATAAATCATTATCTCATTTTATTGCTTATTTACATAAAAAGTTTCAAACATCTCCAAAAAGCTTTATTTTAGCTAGTTTATTCTATTATCTAGTACTATTTTTTTGTTATTATCAATAATTTCTTATATATTCTTATAACAATATTCATTTTTTAATATTCATGTGTTTTGTATTTTAAAAATAATATTTATGTAATATTTGACATTTAAATATTGCTATGATAAATTGAATATGTAATTACATATTGAGAGGTGAAGATAATGAAAAAATATACTTTAGATCAATTATCTAGATTAATAGACCATACAAATTTAAGCCCAATGGCTACAGAATCAGATATGGCTAAGCTATGTAAAGAAGCAAAATCATACCATTTTAAAATGGTAGCAATTAATCAAGTTCAGTCAGCTTTTTGCGCTAAAGAATTAAAGGACACTGATATCAATGTTGGTGCTGCCATAGCTTTCCCTTTAGGACAAACTTCAATAGAAGCAAAAGTATTTGAAACAGAAGATGCAATCCTTAAGGGTGCAACCGAAATAGATTATGTTATTAACATAACAAAATTAAAAGAAAAAGATTATCTTTATATGAAATCTGAAATGGAACAAATCGTTGCTATATGTAAAAAACATAATGTCATATCAAAAGTAATTTTTGAAAATTGCTACTTAACAAAAGATGAAATAAAGAAAATGTCTGAAATTGCTCTAGAAGTCAAACCAGATTTTATAAAAACTTCTACTGGTTTCGGTACTGGTGGTGCTACTATAGAAGATGTAAAACTAATGAAAAGTACTGTTGGTGATTCTATTAAAGTAAAAGCTGCTGGAGGTATTAGGGATGTTGAAACATTTAAAGCAATGATAGCTGCTGGCGCTGAAAGAATTGGATGTAGTGCTGGAATCCCTATAATAGAATCTATAAAATCTGAAATGAAAAAAAATAAGGTTGATTTTATTGAAATATAGAAACTTATATAAATAAGTTAACATAATATTGTATATTGATAAAATATTTTTAGTATAAACCTAAAAATAAGGATGCTAAAAATTAATTTTTAACATCCTTATACTTTATACAATAGTATACTATATTAATTTTCTACTTCTTCTTTACAGGAATCCAAACTTCTCTATAGTAATTTTCATCTAAAATTCCATTTTCATACTTACTTGGATCACTATACATCTCTATATTATATCCAGCTGCAATTTCATACTCTCTAGAATTAAGCAACCACTCTGAAAATATCTTTTTATTTGTTTCTTTAATTGAAAATTCACCTGTTCCATAACAAGGGAAGCACCTATTACCTTAAATTCATCATTCTCAACTATTTTATAGTCCATTATATATCCTCCTTCTAATGAAAATTTCATTTTAAGGGTAACAAATTGCTTTATCATTGTACCCTCTTTACGAACTGCAGATGGTGTAGCTCCATGGAATCTTGTAAAAGCTTTAGTGAAGCTATCTGAAGAATCCTATCCATATTTTATTGCAATATCTATTATCTTTTCATTAGTAGAAGTAACTTCACTGCCGTCAAGTTCAAGTCTTCTTCTCTTAATATATAATATACTTTTCAAAAGTAAAGTAATCTAAAAATTAAAACCTACGGCTTTTATATTGTTTATCAATAAAAAATTATCTTATTTTAATAAAAAAATATTGTTTATACATTATTTTTAATATAAACTATTATTAATAAGTAT
>OGSQ01000301.1_pt1 | contig 24254 bp, 21 predicted proteins | sample 1573921 | NCBI WGS metagenome assembly OGSQ01 (sample SAMN03295832, study PRJEB24534) | human gut metagenome | isolation source: fecal sample 7 from infant 4 | host: Homo sapiens | place: USA: Pittsburgh, PA | collected 2014-07 | reverse complement strand
ATATAAAAGTAATAATTATATCTTTTAATTTTATAAAATTTTAAAAAAGTTATGGAAGTACATATTTAATTAAAAGAACCAATACTAATCATAAAAATCAAAATATACTTTTAAATAATATACTCGTAAATGAGTATAAAAACAAACAAAAAAATGAAAGTAATAAACTAAATTAAAGAGTATTTACAAAGGACAATTTCACTACTAAAATATAATAGACAGATTTAAGAATAACGAAAGTTATAGACAGGAGAGAAAAATGAATATAGCAATAATTATAGCAATAGTTGTAGTATTAATTATAGTATTATTAAAAAAAAGAAAGGTTAAAGATATTAACTTAGGAGAAGAAGAAGTTAAAAAAGTTCTTAGTAAAATATCAGGATATAAATTATTAAACGATATAATGATTAGGAAAGAAGATGGAACAAGCCAAATAGACCATATCTTAGTTGGTAAAAAAGGTGTTTTTGTAATTGAAACTAAAGATTATAGTGGGATAATTAAAGGAGAAGAGTACTCTAAATATTGGACTCAAACTATAAATAAAAGAAAAAATCATTTTTATAATCCTATAAGGCAAAATTACGGACATGTAAAGTCTGTAGAAAAGTTTATAAAAGAAAAAGATATTTATATATCTTTAATAGTATTTACTAATAAATCTAAGCTAAAAGGTTTAAAGACCGATACACCAGTTATTCAAGTAAAAAAGTTAAAGAAATTTATAAGAAAATATAAATCTGATATAAATCTTTCAAATGATCAAATAGAGGATATATATAAGTGTTTAAAAAAAGGTAATGTACAAAGTTCTAGAGCGAGGCGAAAACATGTAAAAAGAATAATTAAAAACATATCATAAAAAAGTGGAGGTATTTAAGTTTATTAAGTAGCTTTGCCCTAAGCTATTTTAACTTATATATCTCCACTATAAAATTGAATGAATAAAATTATAAAGCTATCTTAGCCTATTTAATATACATTCCACCAGGTTTTTCAGATAAATTAACTATAATGTTTTTCTTTTGAGTGTAAGCATCTAAAATAGATTTATGAGTTTCTCTACCTATTCCTGATTCCTTATATCCACCAAATGTTGCACCAGCAGGGAAGGAGTTATAAGTATTAACCCATACTCGTCCAGTTCTTATAGATTTAGCAACTCTTATAGCTCGATTTATATCACGTGTAAAGACGCCACCGCCTAATCCATAATTACTGTCGTTTGCCATTGCAATTACTTCATCTTCAGTCTTAAATTTAATAACTACACCAACAGGTCCGAAAATTTCTTCTCTAGCAACTCTCATATTATTATTTACATCTACTAATAAAGTAGGTTTCATAAAGTAACCATTCTTTGAATCACCTTCAACAAATCTTTCTCCACCTGTTATTACTTTAGCACCTTCATTTTTTCCTATTTCTATATACTTAAGGATTTTATTTAGTTGTGCTTCACTAACTTGGGCACCCATTTGAGTATTAGGATCTAATGGATTTCCTACTTTAACTTTTTCAAAAGCATTAGCAGCTTTTTCTGTAAATTCATCATAGAAATCTTCTTGAACAAATATTCTTGACCCTGCAGAACAAACTTGACCTTGGTTAAATAATATACCTAATTGTATTCCTTCTAAAGCCATATTCATGTCTGCATCACTAAAGAATATATTAGCTGATTTACCACCAAGCTCTAAGGTAGCAGGTATTATACGTTTTGCAGCAGATAGTCCAATTTCTCTACCAACTTCTGTTGAACCTGTAAATGCTAATTTATCAATTCCTTCATTATGTTGTAGATATTCGCCACTCTTTGAACCTCTACCAGTTATTATATTAATTACACCTTTTGGAACTATATCTTGAATTAATTTCATAAACTCTAATACACTTAGAGATGTTGTACTAGATGGTTTAAATACACTTGTATCACCAGCAGCAAGTACTGGAGCTAGTTTCCAAGCTGCCATTAAAAATGGGAAGTTCCAAGGGACAATTTGACCAACGACTCCAATTGGCTCTCTTAAAATTAAGTTTAATGTATTTTCATCTATATTACTTGCAACGCCTTCATCAGCACGAATAACTCCGGCAAAATATCTAAAGTGATCAGCTGCTAAAGGAATATCAGCACCTGTAGTTTCTCTAATAGGCTTTCCATTGTCCATAGTTTCAATTGTTGCTAAATATTCAGCATTATTATCTATAATGTCTGCAATTTTATTTAATATAATAGCTCTTTCAGCAGGGGTTGTCTTACCCCAAGTTTCAAAAGCTTTTTTTGCTGCTTTAACAGCATCATCTACATCTTTTTCAGTAGCATCAGCAATTTCTGATAGTAATTGTCCATTTGCTGGATTATATGTCTTTATTGTTGTACCATCTGAAGAGTCTTTCCATTCACCACCAATATATAATTGGTATTTTTCTTGAATTTTAATATTCATACATTCTCCTCCTTAAATGATTATTATCTTTATACATATAATTGTAATAGTGTTGGTAATTATATGCAAATAAGATAATGATTTAACAATAATTCTAAAATAACAAATAATAATTATTATTGACTAATTAATACTAGAAGTAGTAAAATAAGTATTAATATGATAATTATAACTTTAATTGAATTTAATTCTATTAAAGTTTATAGGTTTTAAATAATAAAAGGAAGTAAGGGTTAAGATTTTCTTAGCCTTTTTTCTATTTAAAGATTATTTAATTTGTTTAGAAAAAAGAAATAAATATAAGAGAAAAAGACTTATTCTAATAGTTGTATAAAATTAAGGCGAATATAGTATCTTTTTTAAGAATAACTAATGTAGACATTAAAGATTGCTAGGATTATAATGAAAAAATTAAAGTTATTTTATGGTAAGTAAATAAAGGAGATAATTAAAATGAACAAAAAAATAACTGTAGCATCATTACTTGTAGCATTAGGTATTGTATATGGAGATATTGGTACTTCACCACTCTATGTTATGAAATCTATGTTAGGAGTAAATAATGGTTATGTGTCAAAAGAATTAATTTTAGGAGGCGTATCCTTAGTTTTTTGGACATTAACATTACAAACTACTATAAAATACGTAATGATAACCTTAGAGGCTGATAACAAAGGTGAAGGTGGAATATTTTCTTTATACACACTTGTTAGAAAAAATGCCAAGTGGTTAATCGTACCAGCTGTAATTGGGGGAGCAACATTATTAGCAGATGGCATGATAACCCCTCCAGTAACTGTAACATCTGCTATAGAAGGTTTAACTCTTGTTTTTCCAATAGAAACTAAGGGGATAATTATAGTTGTAATTAGCATCTTAACTGTTTTATTTATGCTTCAAAGATTTGGTACAGATGTAATTGGAAAAGTCTTTGGACCAATGATGGTAATATGGTTTTTTATGTTATTAATACTTGGCTTTAGTCAATTGGTGCAATATCCAAGCATACTAAAAGCTTTAAATCCATATTATGGGATACATCTATTATTTACTAGTCCAAGAAGTGTTTATATTTTAGGAGCTGTATTCTTATGTACAACTGGAGCAGAAGCTCTATATTCAGATTTAGGACACTGTGGAAAGAAGAATATACACTATACATGGGTATTTGTAAAAGTATGTTTAGTAGTAAATTATTTAGGACAAGGAGCATATCTTCTATTAAGAGAAGGAAATGTTATAGATTCAAATCCATTTTTCTTAATTATGCCAAGTTGGTTTGTAGTTACAGGAACAATAATTGCAACTATAGCAGCAATTATCGCTAGCCAAGCTTTAATTACAGGATCATTTACTCTTGTATCTGAAGCAATAAAGTTAAATATGTTCCCGAAACTTCAAGTTAGATATCCAAATAATGATAAAGGTAAAATTTATATACCAGCAGTTAATTATTTACTTTATGTTGGATGTATACTATTAGTTTTAAAATTTCAAAAATCAGAAAATATGGAAGTTGCATATGGTTTAGCTATTACAATAACGATGTTAATGACAACTATATTGTTGAGTCAGTATTTAAGTCATAATAAAAATAAAAAAGTTATATCAAAAATAGTATTTATAATATTTATGATTATTGAAGTAAGCTTCTTATATGCTAATTTATTTAAATTCATACATGGTGGGTATGTTACTATTATAATTTCTGGTGCACTTATTTTCTTAATGTATATTTGGATATATGGAACAAAAATAAGGAAGAGATTTAATGAGTACGCTAGTATATTAGATTTCAAAAATCATTTAAAATCTTTAAAAGAAGATGAAGAGATTCCTTTATATGCCACAAACCTTGTATATTTAACTGAATCACAAAATTATAAAGAGATAGAAAGAAAAATTATCTATTCTATTTTCAATAAACAACCTAAAAGAGCAAAGTTTTATTGGTTTATAAATGTTAAAGTAACAGATGAACCATATACAACTTCATATAGTGTACAAACTATAGTACCTAATGAGGCTTTTAGTATACAATTTATTCTTGGATTTAGGGTAGATCAAAAAATAAATCTATTCTTACATCAAATAATACAAGACTTAGTTAAATCTGGAGAAATAAAATATACTCCTAAAGATTATATGGTAGGATATAATGGGAAATGTGTAGTTGGAGATTTTAAATTTGTATTATTAGAAGAAACTCTTTCTAATGAGAGTGAACTATCAAGGTGGGATAATTTTATAACTAGTAGCAAATTACTAATTAAGAAAATTACTGTTTCACCAGCTAAATGGTTTGGAATAGATACAAGTGTTGTTAAAATAGAAAAAGTTCCACTAATAATAGGAAATAAAGAGACAATAACTTTAAGAAGGATAGATTAGTTTTAATGGGTCTTCACAGTAAGAAGTTTAAGCAGGATATATAGTACAAGCTATTTAGGTTAAATTGCTGTATATCGTGTTTAAATCTTTAAATGTGATAGACCCATTTCAATTATATGAAAAATAGTATATTATAGATATAAGATATTTAATAATAACTTTTATTATATAAATTCAAATATCCATCTTAGTTTTAATTATATAGAAGTTGGTATAATAACAGATTCTAAGTTAAAAATAACTATATATGTTTCAATAAATAATTCATATCTTTTAGTTTTATATAATTTTAAGTGGAAAATAATTTAAAAATAAATTACATCAATTGAAAGCATATAGTCTTTGATTTCTATATAAGTTGTATAGCTTAATTAAGTAATGATTTTATTAATTAAATATATCTTAATAAAATTCAAAAATTTTATTTCAACTTATATTAGAATATAATTTAATAAAGAAAGGAAGAGAAAATGGAAGAGAAAAATATAAATTTTAATTTTGATAATAGCTACGTAAAACTTTCAGATATATTTTATAGTGTTCAGAATCCTAGTAAAGTACCAGATCCTAAATTAGCTGTATTAAATAACAATTTAGCAGAGCATTTAGGCCTGAATGCAAAAGAATTAGAAAGTGATATTGGTATAGATATACTATCGGGCAATCTAATTTACGAAGGTTCTAAACCAATTGCTGAGGCTTATGCAGGACATCAATTTGGATATTTTACAATGCTTGGAGATGGGAGAGCAATTTTACTTGGAGAGCATATAACTCCTAAAGGGGAAAGGGTAGATATTCAACTTAAGGGTTCAGGAATAACACCGTATTCAAGAGGTGGAGATGGAAAGGCAGCTCTTGGACCAATGATAAGAGAGTATATAATAAGCGAAGCAATGTTTGGATTAGGAATTCCAACTACAAGAGGCTTAGCTGTTGTGACAACTGGAGATTCAATAGTTAGAGAGAAAATAGAACCAGGAGCAATACTTACAAGAGTAGCTTCAAGTCATATAAGAGTTGGAACATTCCAATATGCAGCTCAATACACAAGTTTAAATAATTTAAAAGAACTTGCAGATTATACTATAAATAGGCATTATAAAGAAGCTATTGAATCAGAAAATAAGTATCTTTACTTGCTTGAAGAAGTAATAAGGAAACAAAGTGATTTGATAGCTAAATGGCTACATGTTGGATTTATTCATGGAGTAATGAATACAGATAATATGACTATAAGTGGAGAAACAATTGATTATGGTCCATGTGCATTTATGGATAGGTATGATCCAAATACGGTGTTTAGTTCTATAGACAGTCAAGGAAGATATGCATATGGAAATCAGCCTTATATTGCTGCATGGAATCTTGCTAGATTTGCAGAAACTCTTATACCTTTATTAGATGATGATAAAGATAAAGCTGTAAAGCTAGCTCAAGATGCTATTTTGAAATTTAATGATATTTATAAAGAAAAGTATATATCCGGAATGAGATTGAAACTTGGTTTATTTACTGAAGAAAAAGAAGATGAAAAATTAATATACGAGTTATTAGGATTGATGCAAAAATATAAATCAGATTATACTAATACTTTTAGAAGTTTAACTTTAAATAAACTTTCAGAAGAAGAAATATTTGAAAAAGATGATTTTAAAGTTTGGAATAAAAAATGGAATGAAAGATTAAATAAAGAAGGAAAATCACAAGAAGAAATTACTAACATAATGAAAAGTGTAAATCCTTCGGTAATACCAAGAAATCATAGAGTAGAAGAAGCTATAGAGGCTGCTGTAAAGAAAGATGATTATAGCGTTATGAGAAAGCTTTTAGAAGTTTTAGAAAATCCTTATGATTATAGTGATAAGCAAGAAGAATATATTAAATTACCTAAAGAAACTAAAATTCCTTATAGAACTTTTTGTGGTACTTAAAATATTAAACCGAATAATAAAGCTATATAAAAATCACAGTAATTTTAATTTACTGTGATTTTTAATTTCTAGAATTTAAGTAGTTTAAAAGAGGGTGTATTAAAAGCAAATTAATTAAATACGAACATTTTATTAAAAAAACTTGAAAATATTCGATTGTGATGCTATGATGTTATTGGAAGAAAATACTGTTCTAGTATATTTCATGTAATGAGAAAAGTAAGATATGCTTAAAATATTTTAAATTTATCTACACTCATTGTCTTATTATGAAATGACTGGGCAGAATAAAAGGGGGAAAACAACTATGTCAGACTTTATTACTGACTTTCTAGCAATCATAGGAGTTGTTCTAAATGGACTACCACAGGGATTATTAGCATTAACATTCGGATTTGCATCAATACCAACAGCATTCGCTTTTTTAGTAGGTGCTATAGGTAATCTGGTAACAGGTTCTGTTGCACCAATATCTTTCCAAGCTGAGACTATAACATATGCAGGTACAGCTGGTAAGGATATGAAAGAAAGGTTGTCAATGATATTTATTGGGGCAGCTATAATGACTTTGATAGGAATGTTCGGATTTTTAGGTAAAATTGTAGATTTTATAGGTCCAACAATAACTTCAGGTATGATGTCTGGAGTAGGAATTATGCTTGCTAAAGTATCAATGGACATGCTTAGAGATGATAAAAAAGTAGGAGCTGCTTCATTAATAAGTGCAGTAGTTATGTACTTTGCTACAAATGACTTAGTATTAACTATTACTGTTTCAGTTGTTATTTCAAGTATTGTTGGAAATATTTTAAATAAGGAAATGAGAAATGTAGAAATTCCAAAAGAAAAGGTAGAGAAGAAAAAGCTTACTTTTAATGCCAGAATTTTAAGAGGAGCACTAGGAATGGTATGTTTAAATATTGGTTCTAATATAGCTTTTGGACAAATTACGGGAGATATGGCTAATACTAATGTAAATATAGATCACCTTTCAGTGATAAGTAGTGTTGCTGACATGTGTTCAGCATTATTTGGTGGTGCACCAGTTGAATCAATAATTTCAGCAACAGGTAGTGCTCCACATCCATTAGCATCTGGAGTAATAATGATGTTAATTATGTCAGCAATCTTATTCTTCGGATTATTACCTAAGATAGGGAAATATGTACCAGCACAATCAATTAGCGGTTTCTTATTTGTACTAGGAATATTAGTAACTGTACCAGGAAATGCAACAAGTGCTTTAGCTGGAGCTGATAGTCTAGTTGGAGGAGTTACTATGGGAGTAACTGCGATTTCAGATCCATTTTTCGGAATGCTAGCAGGTGTTATAACTAGATTTGCACAAGGATTATTTTAGGGGGTAAATAAGAATGAGTACATATAATTTAGAATTACTTTCATTAAAAAGAGAATTACCTTTAATGAAAATTAAGGAAGATTTAGCTATAGCTAGTTTTGTAATATTAGGTGATACAGAATTAGTAGAGGTAGTTGCACCTACAATAGCAGAAAGATTAAAAGATATAGATGTAATAGTTACAGCAGAAGCAAAAGGAATTCCTTTAGCATATGAGATTTCTAAACTTTTAGGAATGAAAGAATTTATAGTTGCTAGAAAGAGTATAAAATCTTATATGGATTCACCAATAACTGAAGAAGTTAATTCAATAACTACACAAAACAAACAATTTTTATGCTTAGATAAAATTGATGCAGAAAAAATTAATGGGAAGAAAGTTGCAATAATAGATGATGTTATTTCAACTGGAGAGTCATTAAAAAGTGTAGAAAGCTTAGTTGAAAAAGTAGGCGGAATAGTAAAGGCAAAGGCAGCAATATTAGCTGAAGGAGATGCAGCTAATAGAGATGATATTATATTTATTAAGAGACTTCCATTGTTTAGTGTAAACAATCAAGGCGAATTTACAGAAATTTAGGGGGAAAAGGGATGTTAAAAACATCCCTTTTTAATTTATAAATTGAATAAAAATTAACTCATTTTCAATTGAATATAGATGAACTAGTTTATTAGAAAATAAACTCTCATTGAATTTGAAATATATCAGTATTTTATGAAGATATTTATTGTGATATAATTTATTAAAAAAACACATTAAATACATAAATATAAACATAATAGGAGTGATAAAAATGACATACTACTGTCCAGAGTGTGGAGATGAAGTTGAGTGTATTCAAGGCTGTGGATCAACAGGCTATTTTTGCAATAAGTGCAACAAACTAATATCAAGCAAGGCTATATTAAGGGAAGCTCCAACTAAAAAAGATAAGGAGTAGAAAGTTTAGATTGCATATTAGTCTTTAAATTTAGAGTTACTGGCAAAGATAAATAGACGATGAAATAAACATAGTCTATTTATTTTTGCTTTTTATTCGTATTTTAAATGGAAAATATAGTATAATTAACATATTATATATTATTTCATTAAAGGGGTGGGTAATATGACTAAAGTTTCTTTGTTTTTTGGTGCAGGGGCTGAGGCTTCATATGGATTACCTTCAGGTGGAAAGTTTGCACTTGATATTTTTAGGATGAATACTAGTGATGATAAATCAATATTAAAGGAACAATTAAATAATATTGATAAACAATCAACTTACTCAAGGTGGCTGCCAGAAGGATTTGACAATAGAAAATTAACCGCTTTTACTAAGACTCAATATGAATCTATAGTAAAAGGAAGTTTGGAAAACAAAAGAAACAATATATTAGAATACCTAAATAGCTTTGATGAAAAAGTTGGATTTATAGTAGAAAATTTATCTAAAGATGGCATTGATATAGATCAGGTATTTTTAGAGGTAATTGGATTAGAAGTAGGATCTTATAATTACGCACATATTATAAAATTAAATCCATTGCTAGGAGGAAATAGCTCACTTTTTGGAAGTAACTATTTTTCAGTTTTGTTAAAACTTCTAGAAGTAGATAATGTAAGTTATAAATTTAAATTAGATATAAGAAACATTACAAGAGCAGTTATTGAATTATTAATTGGATCTTTAGGTGAAGAATTAATTCATAGATTAAATGATGGCATTTTTTATGATAGCCCAGAGACTATAGACTTATTTGATGATCTTGGTGCGATTTTTACATTAGATTATAGAAATACAGGTATGAAGGGTCTAGAATTATTAATAGATAATGAAGACTTAAAGATAGAAGAGGAATATAGTAATGAAGAAAAGATAACTAGATTTGGACTTAAAATACTTGAGGATATTTATTCAAGAGCACTAGATTATCAAACATTAATTGATTCTAATTGGAGATATATTTATAGTCCAAAAACTGACTGGGGTAAATTTAATAAGATAGTTATATTTTTATATACAGTAAAAAGATATATTGAATCAGTTGCACAAGTTAATATTGAAAAGATAAAAGAAGGAAATGGATATTATCATGATGTTTTATATTTGAAGGAATTTGCAGAAATTAATGCAATAGGGACAACAAATTATAATTCTTTTATAGAAGATATAACTAAAGAAGAGGTCTATTATTTAAATGGATCAGTAAGTGACTACTATGATCCATATTTAAATAAAATAATATCAATTGATGATAACCAAAATAAAAAACATATAATAGTACCCTTCTTATTTACTCAAAGTGGTATAAAACCTTTAACTTCAGTTAAGATGTCTAAAAGGTATGTAGATATGTTTAATAAGTTTAAAGAGTCAGATATTATTTGTGTATGTGGATTTGGTTTTAATAGTGATGATGGACATATTAATGGTTTATTTAGGGAATTAATTGAAGATTATAATAAGATTATATGCATATTGCATTATGTCGATGGAAGTCATTTTAATTTAAAAAGAGCACTGAATGAATATAAAGAAAAGTTGCGATTAGATAATACATTAAACTTAAGAATAATAGAAGTAGATAGGAAAAGAAATCAATTTGGAAGTAAGGATAAATGGTTTGAAGTATTAATAAATGAATATAAAGAGTTACAGAAATAACTAAACTTAATTTTTAAAGAAAGAACAGTTGAAATTATATCGACTGTTCTTTTTCCTTAGGAGATAAAATGGAAAGGTTACAAGTGAAAAGTATATATTTGGTATAAAATATGTAAAATACTTGATAATTATAGTAAAAACATGTAAAATACTATTATAAAATTGTATTTAAATAATTAATATACCAATTTAGTATTTCTATATGTAATAAATAGAAATGAATTATATAGAAAAGGGGGAATGGCAATGAATATTTTAATAGGAATTCTAATACCATTTATAGGTACATCATTAGGAGCAGCATGTGTTTACCTAATGAAAAAAGAAATGAATAAAAAGTTAAATAAAATCCTTCTTGGATTTGCTTCTGGAGTTATGATTGCAGCATCAGTATGGTCTTTAATAATTCCATCAATAGATATGTCTGAGCATATGGGGAAATTATCTTTTATTCCATCAGCAGTGGGAGTAATATTAGGAATTATGTTTTTATTTTCTTTGGACAAGGTAATTCCACATATACATATTGATAGTCCTAAAGAAGAGGGACCAAAGAAATATAATTTAAAGAAGAGTACAAAGCTAGTATTTTCAGTAGTTCTACATAATATTCCTGAGGGAATGGCTGTAGGTATAGCATATGCAGCAGTTATGAATGAGGGAAATGCAATAACTTTTGCAGCAGCATTAGCTCTTTCAATAGGTATAGCTATTCAAAACTTCCCAGAAGGGGCAATAATATCAATGCCACTTAAAAGTGAAGGATTAAGTAAAAATAAGGCATTTATTTATGGAGCATTATCTGGAATAGTAGAGCCAATAGGTGCAGCAATCACTATAATGTTTTCTAGTTTCTTTACACCAATAATGCCATATTTACTTTCTTTTGCAGCTGGAGCAATGATTTTCGTTGTTGTTGAGGAATTAATACCAGAGGCAGCGGGAGATAACAGCTCGGATATTAGTGCCATAGCATTTGGTATAGGTTTTGTAATAATGATGATTTTAGATGTAGCATTATCATAAAATTAAATTTAATTATTAATGAACTATAATTAATAAAAAAGGTATTTTCATTTTTGAAAATACCTTTTATTTATAATATTACTTCTACAATGATGTAGGAGTTTTTTGTTTAAATAGAGTGAATTAATAACTTTATAATTGTTAAAATATTTAGATCTATAATTAACTTAATTTTAAATACTATTTAATGTAATTTGATGAAGCAATAAAATACAACGAAGATTTTATTGGGTTTTATATTGCTAATTAATAGATTTGAAAATGGATTCTACAGCAGTAAATTATAATAAAATGCAATAAAGTATAATAAAATGCAATAAAGTACAATAAAGTTCTTTAAATTCATTGACAGCTTAAATTACTTCATATAGTATTAATGTGTAAATAAGAAAAGAGGTTCGGTAAATGGAAGATAAATTTTATAACATAGAGCAAGTTGCAGAAATTCTAGATGTACATCATAAAACAGTTAGAAAGTTTATAAAAGAGGGAAATCTTAGGGCTAATAAGCTGGGCAAGCAATGGAGGATATCTAAAAGTGATTTAGATTTATTTACGAATAATAAAGATACAGCTGTAGATTTAGAAAGTTCTAATAATGATGAAGAGATAGAGTTTGAAAATAACTATTATAAAAGTGAAGAAGATAATGTAATAAAAGTATCAAGTGTTATAAATATCGAGCATATTAATGAAGAAGAGTATATAAGAACTTCAAATATGTTGTTATCAGTAATGAATTGTAATGATGAAAAGTTAATAGGTAATAGAATTAATATGAAATATAGCAAAAATGAAAAAAGGCTAAGAATTATGCTATGGGGAAGTATTGATGTAGTAAAAGATTTATTAGATGTAATATCAGTATTTAGTAAACTAAAATAAATGGAGATGATAGTAATGAAATATAATGTTGTTAATAAAAATAATGAAAGCTATATAATTTTAAATAATAATGGAACAAAAATATCCTCAGAACAGGATATGCTAGATATAATAGGATTTTGCTTTGAAAGTGGAGTAAATTCAGTAGCTATCGATGGGAATATTCTTTCAGAAGAGTTTTATGACTTAAAAACTAAGATACTTGGAATGTCCTTACAAAAGTTTATAAATTATAATATTAGATTAGCTATCATTATTAATGAAGAAAATTTACTTAGTGATAGATTTAAGGAACTAAAATTAGAACTTAATAAGGGTGTGAACCTTAGAATTTGTCATAGCATTGAAGAAGCTGAAATGTGGTTAATTAAGTAATAAATTTTATTAAAGGAGAAGAAACTGTAACATGCAGTTTCTTCTCCTTTATTTTTATTTTCCATCCTTATATAGGCATATTTTATTATAGTAATATTTTAATGGTCTTGATTTTCTTTACAAATGAAATTTTATAAAAATCATATGATATAATGGTTTAGTATTTTAAACCATTGCATTAAGGAAGGTATAGATTTATATGAAAGATTGTAATGTAGATATGCTTAAATTAACAAAAGAGTTTAAGGAGTGTCAAAAGATATTTACATCTATAGGAGATGAAACTAGACAACTTATTATTATAGCCTTACTTGAAAGTGATTGTAATGGCATACGTGTAGGAGAAATAACTAAAAAGACGCATCTTTCAAGGCCAGCAGTATCCCATCATTTGCAGATTTTAAAAGAAAATAAGATTATTAGTATGAGAAGAGAAGGAACGAAGAATTATTATTTTATAGATTCAAAAGGAGTAGAATTCAAAAAGCTATTTAATCTTTTGAGTCATATTACTAATATAATTGATGATATTTCAGATTGTGAATATGATGAGTTTAATTAAGAATATTATTTTAAATACATACTATTAAATATAGGGGGAGATTGTATGATTTTATATTTTAGTGGAACAGGAAATAGCAGTTATACAGCAAAGACAATTCAATCAGTTATTGGAGATGAGATCGTATCTATAAATGAACTTATGAAAAAAGAAAGCAAGGAAACTCTCAAATCAAACAAACCATTTGTTTTTGTTTGCCCAACTTATGCATGGAGAATACCAAGAGTAGTAGAGGTGTTTATAAAAGAAACTAAATTTCTAGGGGAGAAGGATGTTTATTTTATAATGACTTGCGGTGGAGATACAGGTAATGCTATTAATTATATAAAAGATCTCTGCATGGAAAAAGGATTTTATTTAAGAGGTTTTGCATCATTAAAAATGCCTGATAATTACATTACTATGTACAATACTTCTAAAAGAGAAGATGCTAATGAAATGATTGAAGCTTCTACTAAGATAGTAACTTCTTTAGCAGAAGATATTAAGGGAGGAAAGAGCTTTAAAGAAAAAGAAATAAGCCTTGGAGATAAATTAAAAAGTGGTATTGTAAATTCTTTATTTTATTCTGCTTTTGTAAGTGCCAAGGGGTTTAAGTATACAGAAGAGTGCATTAGCTGTGGTAAATGTGTTAAATTATGTCCTTTAAATAATATTGAATTAGTTAAAGGAAAGCCAAAGTGGGGAGATAAATGTACTCATTGTATGGCATGTATTTCTAGGTGTCCTAAGGAAGCAATAGAATATAAAAATAAAACAAAGGGAAGAAATAGATACTATCTTGAGAATTAACTATAGTAAGTGATTATATTATAAAATAATCTTGTTTTTATGGTATAATTTTATAAAAGAAATATATGAAATTATAATAAAAATAGGAGAATATTAAGATTGATAATTATAGATAAGCTAAATAATTATATAAATAATCATAATAGTGAGGATATAAATTACAATATAGCTTCTTTTATAGTAAATAACATAGAAATCATACCAGATTATAATATAACTGAAGTTTCTAAAAAATGTTTTGTATCACAAGCAACAGTTAGTAGATTTATAAAGAAACTAGGTTATATTGATTATAATACATTTAAAGATGAATGTAGCCATTATATAGAAAATGTAAAGACTAGTAAAGATGATAATTATACTGATATAAATTTATTAGGTGAAGATTTAAAATTAATATATAAGAAGATCAATTCAAATAACATAAAAAAAGTAGCTTCACTTATTAATAGCTATAATAAGATTTATATTTCTGGACTTAATTATTGCTATTTAATGGCTCAATATTTTCAAATGGAATGTTATCCTTTTGGGAAATTTATTAAAGTAATTGAGGATAATGAAGAAATCAAAAATATAGAAGAAGATAGCTTATTATTAATATTAACTACAACAGGAACTTTCTTTAATGTTAATCGAGTTATTAAAGAACATTTAAGAGAGTGTAGATGTAAAAAAGCACTTATTTCTATACAAGATTTAGATTTGAAAGTGAAAAAATTATTTGATAGTAGACTTATTATAGATGCTAATCTCGGAGTTAAAAATAGTCGTTATGTTATGATGGCTTTGTTAGATAAGATAATAGAGGAGTTAAATGAAGCAAGGCTATGTTATTCTGTGGATCATAAAGAGTAAATCATTAGTAATTACTTAGAAAACTCCTTTTGGAGTTTTTTTATTTAGATTATTTTAAATTAATAAAAACTATTTGTGGCTATCTGAATAGCTCTTTCTTATTATATTCAAAAATTGAATGAAAAATTTTTTGGAAGAATTTAAGTATATAATTTAATCATAAATAAATTATTTTTTAGAGGAGGAAGATTTATGAGTTTACCAAAGAATTTTTTATGGGGAGGAGCAACAGCTGCTAACCAATTTGAAGGTGGATATAGAGAAGGTGGGAAAGGCCTAAGTACTGCAGATGTTATGACTGGGGGAACCCATACAACTCCAAGAAGAATAACTACTAAATTAGAAAAAGGAACATATTATCCAAGCCATGAGGCAATAGATTTTTATCATAATTATAAAGAGGATATTAGATTATTTGCTGAAATGGGCTTCAATGTTTTTAGAATGTCAATAAACTGGACTAGAATATTTCCAAATGGTGATGAATTAGAGCCAAATGAAGAAGGACTAAAATTTTATGATGATGTTTTTGCTGAGTTAAAAAAGTATAATATTGAACCATTAGTTACAATTTCTCATTATGAAATGCCATTTGGATTAACTGAGAAATATAATGGATGGGCTAGTAGAGAAGTAATTGATTGTTATGTTAGATACTGTGATACTATATTTAATAGATATAAAAATGTAGTAAAGTATTGGCTAACATTTAACGAAATAAATTGTTTAACTAATAAATTTGGAGCCTTTATGGCTGGAGGAATATTATTAGAAGATGCTGGAGAACTTTCACTTAATAATAGTGATGAGAATGATTCAAGCAAGCAAATAAGATTCCAAGCACTTCATCATCAATTTATAGCAAGTGCAAAGGCTGTTAAGTTAGGACATAAAATAAATAGTGATTTTAAAATAGGATGTATGATCGCGTATATGTGTACTTATCCTTACACATGCAATCCTGAAGATGTATTCTTAGCTCAAGAAAGAGATAATATAAATAACTTTTTATGTTCAGATGTTCAAGTAAGAGGTGCTTATCCAGGATTTGCAAAGAGATATTTTAAAGAAAACAACATAGAAATTAAGATGGAAGAAAATGATGAAGAAATTTTAAAAGAAGGTTGTGTTGATTTCTATACATTTAGCTACTATATGTCAAATTGTGCAACAGTAGATAAAGAAGTAGAAAATACTTCAGGTAATATATTAGGTGGAGCAAAAAATCCATATCTTAAAGCTAGTGATTGGGGATGGCAAATTGACCCTAAGGGATTAAGATGGACATTAAATAACATATATAATAGATATCAAATTCCAATGATGGTTGTAGAAAATGGACTAGGTGCCGTAGATAAAGTTGAAGAAGATGGTTCAATTAAAGATGATTACAGAATAAGCTATTTAAGAGATCATATTATTGAAATGAAGGAAGCTGTTGAAGATGGAGTAGAGTTAATAGGATATACTCCTTGGGGATGCATAGATTTAGTAAGTGCCTCAACAGGTGAAATGAAAAAGAGATATGGCTTTATCTATGTAAATAAAGATAATGACGGTAATGGAGATTTAAGTAGAAGTAAAAAGGATAGCTTTTATTGGTATAAAAAAGTTATAGAAAGTAATGGGGAAAATTTAGAATAATTAATAATTTAAGATTAATTTAAGCTTCAAATTATATTATAAAAGAAATAGAATTTGGAGGTTTAAATATGAGTACAATAAGCGTAAATAATAATTATAATGGAGGCTCTACATATATAGCTAGTAAAAATAACGTAGCACAGATAAGTAGTTTGATGAAGGAAAGAGAATCTTTGCAAGAAGAACTTCAAAGCTTACAGAAGGAAATAGCTTTCACTAATAGCAATGAAAGTGAAACAGTAGAAGCAGAAATAGAGTCTTTACAATCACAAATTACTAATATCGATAGTCAAATAGCTAGATTACAAGCAGAAGAAGAGGAAAAGGCTAGTAGTAATTCTTCAAATAATGATAGTAAAGTAGAGTATCCATCTCAAAAATTAGATAACCCTGAAGCTTTAAATACATCTCTAAGTAAATTAGAGGCGAATACTAAATTATTAGAAAATGAGATTATTCTAGATAAAGCTAGAGGGTTCAGTACTGAAGATAAGGATGAGATCCTATCAAATATAAAAAATAATATAGAAAATATTAACTCTAAGCTTCAAGATGTTAATGGAGATGAAAGTAAAAAAATAAGTGAAGATATTGAATTAGTAGGAAATTTCGTCGACTCTGAAGCTTAGAATTAATAAGTAATAGGAGTAAATATGGATAAAAAGTTGATTTTTATGGATGTTGATGGAACATTATGTGATATGAGTGGACAAGTTCCCAAATCAGCTAAAGAAGCTATTAAGTTAGCTAGAAATAATGGACATCTAGTCTTTATTTGTACAGGTAGATCAAAGCCAGAAATTACTGAGGATATAGAGTCAACAGGATTTGATGGAATGATTTGTGCAGGTGGTGGCTATATTGAAATTAATAGTGAAATATTAATGCATAAGAAAATGCCTAAAGAATATGTTTTAAAATTAATAGAGTACTTTGAAAGTCATAACATTGCTTACTATATAGAATCAAACGATGGATTGTTTGGTAGCAAAAACTGTAAAGATACTATTTTAAGACAGGTTACTAAGGGTCTCGTAAGAAATAGCAAGGAATATAAAGAAGCAAAAGAAGAAATTAAATGGTTTAATGAAGTTCTAGATGAGTATAAGGATAAAGAAGTTAATTATAGTAATGTAAATAAGATCTCATTTATTTCTAATGGATATCCATACGAAAAAGTTTATGAAAGATTTAGTAAAGAACTAGAAATATACCATAATACAGTTCCTCAATTTGGACATAATAGTGGTGAAATTGGAATTAAGGGTATAAATAAATATACAGCTATTGAATTTGTTATAAATCATTTAGCTATAGATAAGAAAAATACACTAGCATATGGTGATGGAGAAAATGATATAGAGATGTTTAGGGCAGTTAATCATGGAGTAGCAATGGAAAATGCAAAGCCTGCATTAATCAAAGTTTCAGATGAAGTTACTTATGATGCTAGCAATGATGGTATATACTTTAGTTTTAAAAAGAATAATATAATATAAGTAAAAGAGCTATATAGGATTTTTTATCAAATTAATTCCATATAGCTCTTTTTACTTTGGTGTGAATAGGAGGAAAGGTAGTTAGTTTTGTCTGAAAAGAAGAGGAAGTACTGTCCCTTATAAAATTTAATAGTATGTTACAATGAATTTTAAATAAGTCATAATAAAAAATGTTCATGAAGGAACTCCATGAACATTAACAACATTAATAAGATATAATTAAACTTTATCTTTTAAAATTACATATCTATGCCTTTTATATATTTACTTAGAGTATACGATATACCATCTTCTTCATTAGATAAAGTAACTTCATCAGCTATAGCCTTTAAATCATCTACAGCATTAGCCATAGCAACGCCTATACCAGCGTATTTAACCATGGAAGCATCATTATGACCATCTCCAAAAGCAATCATTTCTTCTTTTTTATAGCCCATTGGAATTAATACGCTATCTAAAGCCTTAGCCTTATCAATTCCTTTAGCAGTAAATTCAAAGTAGACATCTGCTGTAAACATACAACTTAAAGTATCTTTAAATGGTTCCATCATTTCTTTATAATTTTCTTGTAGATATTCTGGGTCACCTGCAGTTAAAATTTTATTTAGTGGATAGCCAGCAAAGGCTGCTAAATCATCCTTTTCACATAACTTAAATTTACCACCACGAGCTTCATATTGAATTATATTAAAAGGTGAGCCGTTTAACATTACTTCATTATTGAAAACATCATTAACATACATATAATCGCCTTTATCAATCATAGGCTTAACATTAAATTTTTTCATATGTTCTAGAACTGCTTGTCCTTCTTCTATGCTCATAGTTTGATTAAATAAAACTTCATTAGTTTCACAATCAACAACTTTAGATCCATTAAAAGAAACTAAAAGTCCATTATTTTCATTCATTTTTAATTCTCTAGCTAAATCCATTAATCCAGATGTAGGTCTTCCAGATGCTAAAACCAGTATTGCTCCAAGTTCTTGTGCCTTTATTAAGGCATTTTTTGTCTTTTCTGTAACTACTTTTTTACTATTAGTTAATGTTCCATCAACATCCATGATTATTACTTTTATATCACTCATATTTATTCCCCCATTAGTTATTTTGTTTAATTATACTAATATTAGGAATGTAAGTGAAGGTCTATTCAATTTATGAATAATAATTAATAATGTAAATATTAATCTGAACCAGGCGGAAGAAATGTGGTTTATTTAGCTATATTTGGTATATTGTTAGTAGCTGGAGGTTATTATATTATAACTAGGAAAAAAATAAAAAAATAAATAAATAATAAAATTATTGATGTAGTAAACTTAATATATATGAGTTTACTACATCTACATTTAATTCTTTCATTTTATGTGCAATTTGATTTTCAGTTTCATTTTATTTTTTTGATAGTTTTTTATATGTATTAAGCTTAAAGTTTATATTTCTATCATATTCAAGTTTAAAATAGCATGTATAGATACAATCCAAAAGATATAGTAAAGATAATCTTGTTGAAAAAGATGATATCTTGTTAAAATGATTTTCGTTTGAACTTAAATATAACTGATAGGTTGAGTATTTAGTAAGAGGATTTTCATTTGTTGAAGATATTAAAATAATTGGTGTTTTATTCTTTTTTAATATTTCTGCTATTTTTTTTACTATTCCACCTCTGCCCTCAAAGGATACAATTATTGCAATATGATTTTCATCACTAGTAGAAGCTGTTAAAAGTTGATAATATTCTTCTATAGGAACATTAATAAAAGTTCCTATTTCTTGCATTTGAAATTTAAAGTTTTCTGCAAAATAAATATTTCCGGCAGAAGTATAAAAATCAATGTGTTTATATTTTTTCAAAATATTAGAAATCAATTTTAATTGTTCTAAATCGACTAAATTTAATGAAGATATCAAGGACTTTTCATATAAGTCTTTCATTTTATGTACAATTTGCTTTTCGCTTTCATTGGGTTTAAATGGATAGTTATAGTCTATTAAGCTTTTCTCTTTTAAATATTCATTAATAGAAGAAGATACTTGAACTTTCAATTCGGATAGACCTAATAAGTCTAATTTTTGACATAGTCTATAAATTGTTGAAGTTGAAATGAAACATACTTCACTAATTTCAGCTGCACTCATTTTCACAAATAGTTCTGGATTATCTTGCATATATCTAACCAATATTTTTTCGCTTTCAGTTAAATTAGTTAGATTATTAAGTTTACTAAAAATGTTCATGAAGATCACCTCATGAACATTATACAATATATTATTAAATTTTAGGAATTTAAATTTAAGGTATTTTAGAACTCTATATCTTTCATATACTTACTTAGTGTATAAGCAATACCATCTTCTTCATTAGATAAAGTAACTTCATCAGCTATAGCCTTTAAATCATCTACAGCATTAGCCATAGCAACGCCTATACCAGCGTATTTAACCATGGAAGCATCATTATGACCATCTCCAAAAGCAATCATTTCTTCTTTTTTATAGCCCATTGGAATTAATACGCTATCTAAAGCCTTAGCCTTATCAATTCCTTTAGCAGTAAATTCAAAGTAGACATCTGCTGTAAACATACAACTTAAAGTATCTTTAAATGGTTCCATCATTTCTTTATAATTTTCTTGTAGATATTCTGGGTCACCTGCAGTTAAAATTTTATTTAGTGGATAGCCAGCAAAGGCTGCTAAATCATCCTTTTCACATAACTTAAATTTACCACCACGAGCTTCATATTGAATTATATTAAAAGGTGAGCCGTTTAACATTACTTCATTATTGAAAACATCATTAACATACATATAATCGCCTTTATCAATCATAGGCTTAACATTAAATTTTTTCATATGTTCTAGAACTGCTTGTCCTTCTTCTATGCTCATAGTTTGATTAAATAAAACTTCATTAGTTTCACAATCAACAACTTTAGATCCATTAAAAGAAACTAAAAGTCCATTATTTTCATTCATTTTTAATTCTCTAGCTAAATCCATTAAACCAGAGGTTGGTCTTCCTGATGCTAGAATTAATATAGCTCCTGATTCTTGTGCTTTAATTAAAGCTTTCTTAGTTTTTTCTGTAACTACTTTTTTACTATTAGTTAATGTACCATCTACATCCATAATAATTACTTTTATATTACTCATATATTTTCCTCCTTGTATGATATAGATATAATATTTGATAGAAAACTTAATACATTTCTAACGAACATTAAATCACATCATTATTTTATTAAATTATACTAACACTTTTTTCATAAGTTAATAGGTTAACTAAATAATGAATAATATATATCAAAAATAATAAATTTAGGAAATGATAAATGAAATAAGTTTATCATTTTGAATTTTATATAAAGAATTAGTGATGTTTATTTAAAATTAGTTATAGATTAGAAGATTAAATTTCTTATTCTAAAGGTTGATACCGATATAAACTAGTATAAAAAGCCTATAGACCAATACGGGTTATAAGCCTTTTTATTTATAAACTAGATAAGAAAATATTAACGCCACAATGTTTTTGGAATTATTAACAAAATTAGGTTATAATATTTATATGAAATAATATTTATATTAGAAGGCAAATATCTATTGACTTAGTAATATATATAAATTTATTTAAATATAGGAATAAAAAATAAAAGGTAAAGGTGGAGATTTTATGTTAGATTTTACTTATGAAAATAAGACAAAATTAGTATTTGGTTTAGACAAACATAAAGAAATAGGAGACTTGATTAAACCTTATTCTGAAAAGGTTTTACTTATATATGGAGGAGGAAGTATAAAGAAATCTGGATTATACAATGAAGTAGTTGATTCTCTAAAATCAGTAAATATTAATTTCTGTGAGCTTTCAGGTGTACAAGCAAATCCAGTGCTTTCTTTAGTTGAAGAAGGTATTAATCTTTGTAGAAAAGAAAATATAGATTTAATACTTGCAGTTGGTGGTGGTAGTGTAATAGATACCGCTAAAGCCATTGCAGTTGGAGTAGATTATGAAGGAAATGTATGGGATTTATATTTAACTGGAAAAGATGTAGAAAAGGCATTACCAGTTGCAACTATATTAACACTTCCAGCAGCAGGTAGTGAAGGGAGCCCAGATTCAGTAATTACTAATGGAGATAAAAAGATAGGATATACTTCAATGAAAATAAGACCATTAGTTAGTGTTATAAATCCTAAGTTATTTTACACTCTTCCTAAAAATCAAATTGCAAATGGAATTTGTGATATGATGAGTCACGTTATGGAAAGATATTTTACTAATACAGAAGCAACAGATTTTATAGATAGCCTTTGTGAAAGTACTTTAAAGACAATGATGAAAAATGCTTTAATAGTTAAAGATGATGTCAATAATTATGATGCTTGGTCACAAATTTCACTAGCTGGATGTATTGGACATAATGGACTTTTAGGAGTAGGAAGAGAGCAAGATTGGGCATGTCATAAGATGGAGCATGAATTAAGTGCAGCTGATTACAGTGTTCCTCATGGTGCAGGACTTGCAGTTTTAACACCATATTGGATGAGATATGTTTATAAAGAAAATAAAGATAGATTTTTAAAGTTTGTTTATAATGTTATGGACATACTTCCAACTGATGATAAAGAAAAAGATATTTTAGATGGAATTTCTAAACTACAAAACTTTTTCGTAACAATGGGACAGCCTACTACATTAAAAGGATTAGGTCTTGAAAAGATAGATTTAAAACTTTTAGCTCAAAAATGTACTAAATATGATGGAACTAATGAAAATCCAGTAGGACATTTTAAAGCTCTTACTTGGGAAGATGTTTATAAAATTTATTCTGTGGCAAAATAGGTTTTAGAATAAAATATTTTATATTTGGAGGTATCAAAATGAAAATAGATAGCAAGATAAAGCTAAATACAGGAAATGAAATTTACCAATTTGGATTAGGTGTTTGGAGAAGTGGAGAAGCTACTAAGGATGCAGTTCTTACTGCATTAAAGCTTGGCTATAGACATATAGATGCAGCTGCAATATATGGAAATGAAGAAGCTGTAGGTCAAGCTATAAGAGAAAGTGGGATTCCTAGAGAAGAGTTATTTATAACAACAAAATTATGGAATCAAGATATGAGAGATGAAAGAGTAATGGAGGCTTTTGATACTAGTTTAAAAAAGCTTGGATTAGACTATGTTGATTTATACTTAATTCACTGGCCGGTTAAGGATAAATATATTAAGTCCTATAAGGTTATGGAAGAAATATACAAGAGTGGTAGAGCAAAAGCTATTGGAGTATCTAACTTTAAAATTCATCATTTAGAGGATTTACTAGCTAATACAGAAATAGTTCCAGCAGTTAATCAAATGGAATTCAATCCTCAAATGCAGGATAATGCTCTTGTAGAATTCTGTAATGATAAGGGAATAGTCTTTGAAGCTTGGTCACCTCTTGGATCAGGTGCTTGCTTAGAAAATGAGGAAATAAAGAAAATAGGAGAAAAGTATAATAAGTCTGTAGCACAAGTAATTATTAGATGGATATTACAAAAGGGTATAGTAGTGTTCCCTAAGTCTGTTCATAAAGAAAGAATAAAAGAAAATGCTGATGTATTTGATTTTGAATTAACTAATGAAGAAATTGAGTTAATTAATGGAATGAATAAGAATATAAGAACAGGCGCAGATCCAGATACTTTTACTTTCTAAAAAGCATTAATTATTTTAACAATTAATGTGTTGACTATTTTAATAATTGTGCTAAAATAATTATTAATTTAAATATAGAGAAATAAAAAAGAAAATATAATTATAAATATTTATAT